>OGZT01000125.1_pt1 | contig 58620 bp, 51 predicted proteins | sample 1576891 | NCBI WGS metagenome assembly OGZT01 (sample SAMEA3541521, study PRJEB24748) | human gut metagenome | biome: human gut; feature: human-associated habitat; material: faeces | place: China | collected 2012 | reverse complement strand
AGAGAGAGAGAGAGAGAGAGAGAGAGAGAGAGAGAGAGAGACGCATCTAGCGTAACTAATAATTTTTTTAACAAAACAAAATTTCCATTGTGTCAAAATGATGCAATCCGATTTTTTGCGTACATACCTCAAATAATATATACCAAATTATACTTAAACCGGCTCGACAGCTTATTTAAAGCAGTCTTGTTTTTTTTTTATTGTCGTTCTGAATCTGCTTTAAGCATACGATTGTCCGACAGCAGGTTGACATGTGCAGTAAGATGCAGAGAGTGCATTTTACTGCTTTTTTCATCGCTAAAAAACTCGATCAATATAAGTAACAACAAGGTCTACGACCACATCAATCAAACAACAATGAAAAAAATTTTCGCACTTATGCTCAATTTTACAGTTGTAGCAACATTATCAGCACAGATAGGCATCAACACTCAAACACCTGATGCCAGTGCAGCTTTAGATGTAGTAAGTACAGACAAAGGGATGCTGATTCCCCGAATGACTACTGCTCAAAAAACAGCGATCTCAACTCCTGCTGAAGGGTTGATAGTATATGACACAACTCTAAAATGTATTTCACAGAATGCAGGAACAACGACCTCTCCTGCTTGGGTTTGCCTGTCGTCAGTAGATGCGCAGAATATCTCTTTTTATATGCCATCCATTGCTATTGACGCTTCTTCTGTAGCTTCCGGGCAAACCCTCGATCTGTATGAAGAATATAAAAAACAGTTTTCGGGAGCAACTCCTAGCCAATTCGCAAAGAGTACAGGTGCCCCTTCAACCATTCCATATTATCCGACTGCTGACAGTCTATACTATTACATCACTTATTACGATAATAATATTCTAAATATTAATAGCATTGATGCAAACGGAAAGGTATTGTACGATGTTTTGGCTGAAGCCGAGTATAGTTCTTTTATCACTGTTGTGTTTGTTATCAAATAAATTAAAAAATCATGAAGAGAATATTAATATGGAACTTTATGTCTCTATTATTTATAATGAACATACAAGCCCAAAAAGAAATGAATTGGTGGTATTTTGGATCATATGCAGGATTAAATTTCGGATCTACCAATAATGTGGTATCAAAAGAAGGATTACAAACTGCCAAAATGCCCACTACACTAAGAGGTCCGATCTCCACAAATGAGGGCTGTTTTACATTATCTGATGTAGAAGGTAATTTGTTAATGTCTTCGGATGGGATGACTGTTTATAATAAAAACAATGTAACGATGGATTCGGGTACAGGTTTGTTTGGAGATCCGTCAGCCACACAATCAGGGATTGTAGTACCTATGCCCGGAAATTCAGATCGATATTACATTTTTACAGTAAATGCTGTGACCGGATATCCGTACGGAATCTGTTATTCGATAGTAGACCTAAGCCTTAATGATGGGCTAGGTAAAGTAATCTCTAAAAATACGAATATACGGCCAGGCTATACTTGTGAAAATATTGCCTCTGCGGCAAAAGCTGATGGTAGCGGATATTGGTTAGTGAATAGAACATTCGGAAACTTCTTGGTGTGGGATATTACAGCTTCAGGGATAACCGGCCCGAATATATATCCTTCCAACTTTTCTGATACCTCTATAGGACCTTATGCCGGTGAAATAAGATTTTCTCCCGACAATACAAAAATTATCAACACTACATATTGGAGTGGAGCAATCATTTCTGCCGATTTCGATCCTATAACAGGTATTATATCTAATGCGATAGTATCTACAGGGCATGCAAGTCCTTACGGAATAGAATTCTCGCCTTCAGGAGAATATCTTTATATTGGAGGAGAAGGTGCTCTCGGTTCTAAAATATCATGGGATGACTTACGACTCAATAAAGTTTCGACGAAGATGTCAATGTATGCTATCAATTGGAAATTAGGTCCTGATAAGAGGATATATGGAATACGATCATCAACTCGCCATCTTTATGTAATAATGGATCCCGACAAAGGAGGAAATGATATACGAATATTTGAAAATTATTTGCTCTCCGGAACTAGTTCTGTGTATGGATTACCCAATTTTCCAGCCTCATTTTTCCAAAAATCACAAATGCCGGATTTTAAATGTACTTCATACATCAGCACATTCAATCTCGAAATTACTGCATTAGGATCGGAAGCACCTAAAACCCTTGAATGGAATTTTGGTGATGGATCTCCGGTAGTTACAGAAATAGTAAGCAGTGGTACGGCAACCTATACACAACACCACACCTATTCTTCGCTAGGTGTATATACAATAGAAGTAACCCCTAAAAAGGCTGATGGAAGTATGTTATCTAAAACTACCCACAAAATAAAAATTGCAGATTGCGTAATCAAAACCAATCGGGCTATAAGACATGATCTGCAAAATTCAATCACGATTAATCTCAATAGATAAATATGAAAAAATATATTTGGTTAATAATATTACCCTTTATGTGGATTAATAATACGATGTTGTATGCACAAATAGGAATTAATACAGAGTCTCCCAATCAGACTTCCGTATTAGATATTACATCCTCAAATAAAGGGCTTCTTATACCTCGTATGTCGAACAACGAAAAAACTGCAATAACATCTCCGGCTGCCGGGCTATTGGTATATGATACTGATCTGAAATGTATCTCTCAGAATATCGGAAGTACAGCTTCACCCAAATGGACATGCCTCACTCGATATAACAGACACTTCTTTCTGATGCCTTCCATTAATATTGAGACTTCTGTTGTAGGAACAACTCACACTATAGATCTGTATCAACAGTATAAAAGTCAGTTTGCATCTCCTTTATATAAGAGCCTTGGCGCTCCTGTCAATATACCCGTATTCGGATCGGAACAATTGTACTTCTATATCACCTATTTTGATAAAAATATTCTTGATATTAAGGATATAGATCACACGGGAAAAATGACATATACAATAAAAAAGAAAGCAAACTGGGACACTTATATGAATATCATCTTTGTTATTAGATAAATAAGTCATTATCTAATAACAAAACGATGAACATATGCTTCTGGTTATCAAAAAACTTAGACAAAATAAATAAGGCATCTCCTATCAGAGATGCCTTATTTATTTTATGATAATAACCTAGATTATTTTTTCAATATTTTTTCTATTTCGTCCAAATCATCCCTGAACGATTTATCAACTTGAAGCTGATCTTTCACTGTTTTGCAGGCATGTAATACGGTAGCATGATTTTTTTTACCTATAACAGCCCCGATCTGTGCCAAAGACATTTCTGTATACAATTTTGACAAATACATAGCAACCTGACGAGCCTGTACGATTTCTCTTTTACGAGATGCTGTTTGCAGTAATTCTGTTTTTATATTAAAGTGCTTGCACACAACTTCAGAGATGCTGTCTACAGTAAGCTTCTTTTTCTCAATCTTACGAATTGCCTGCCCTATTACCCTTTTGGCCAAAGCCATATCCACTTCTTTGTTGTAGATAACCGAGTAAGCCATCAAAGAAACGATAATACCTTCCAGATCACGGACATTCTCAGTTACATTATCTGCTATAAAAGTGATAACGTCTTCGGGTATAGAAAGACCATCCTGCAGAATCTTATTTTTAAGAATCTTAGTTCTCAATTCAAAATCGGGATTCTCCAATCGAGTTGTTAATCCCCATCTGAATCTTGTCAATAAACGCTCTTCAACACCCTGCAATTCAGCCGGAGCTTTATCTGATGTAAGAATAAGCTGTTTATTATTCTGATGTAAGTGATTAAATATATGGAAGAATGTATTTTGTGTTTTTTCCAATCCAGCCAACTCCTGAATATCATCTATAATAAGGACATCTATTCCCTGATAAAAGTTGATAAAATCATTTACTGTATTGAAACGGGTTGCATCAGTATATTGCACCTTAAATAAGTGAGCCGAAACGTATAGCACCTTTTTATCAGGAAACTGATCAAGAATGCGTGTACCTATAGCGTGACATAAGTGAGTTTTTCCGACACCTGATGTCCCATGCAAGAACAACGGACTGAAAGCTGTTTTACCCGGATTATTTACGATTGTTTCACCAGCTGTTCTAGCCAGTTTATTGCTGACACCTTCAAAGAAATTACCAAAAGTGTATTTTGGGTTCAGTTGAGAATCAAAGTCCGTAGGAACAACTTTCTGAAAAGGATTAGGAATCTTATTCGCTTGCTTTGGTGTAATTTTTTCCACACTCAAAGACTTAGCATCTCCACGGTAATCAACATGGGTATTTGTTGTATTTTCAACAAGAATCCTATAGTTAAGAATAGTCTCTTTTCCTATCTCACGATGAAGTGTCATCCGTAACAGGTCTACGAATTTATCTTCTAAATACTCATAGAAAAATTGGCTTGGCACCTGTATCGTAAACACATTCCTTTCATACGAATGTGGTACAATAGGTGAAAACCATGTTTGAAACGTAATATCAGATACGTTATCTTTTATTACATTCAGACACTTATTCCATAAAATATTTACATTATTATTCATCGCTAAAAATCGGTAGTTCTATTTTTGTTTTCCTCTTAACTATTATTGTAATGCAAATTTTGGAAATAAATTCAGTTTAAACAAATCGGAATAAATTTGCATTTTTAAATACATTATAACACTTTCATTTTCAGCAAGATAAATAAATAGATAATTCTACCTATCTAAGCTTTTAAAGTTCAAGCATTTAAGGTATTTTATCTATAAATACCCAAAGTATAAACCATAAATACCTTGCTGTTAAGAAGTAGTTACAGTTTTTTATTATTTAGAAAGATTCTAAATAAGGATGCTTTTATCAAAAGACTTTTACATTAATATACTTGGATGGATTTTCTTTTACATCCTTCAATAGTAATGAGGCATTGCCCATAGTTGACACAAGGCTATCATACAATTGTCTGTCATTCATCAACAGACCTACAGAATTATCTTTACTGTTCAGTTTATTGGTAAGAGCCTGTATGTTTTGTAAAGTAGAGTCTATCGATTGATAAGACTTCTGAAAGTCCATTGTTTTAAACTGTCCTGATACCTGAGCCAAATCAGATGACACAGTAGTCATATTATTAGCCAATTTAGGAATATCTTTATTCATGACAGTCATCATCTGATTTAATTGTCTCGAAGCTGTAGTAAGTTCTGATGTAATAACATTTACATTTTGCAATGATTGAGCTAATGCAGGATTAGTCACAAGCAACTGTACTCCTGATAAAATCGAATCTATCTTAGGGATAAGATTTCCAACCTGAGGCAGCACAGTTTGGCTCATCGACTCCATCATACCCAACTGACGGATACCGGGAATACGATCAGATGAAGTATACAATTCCTGAGTTTCGGGATTCTTATCGATTATCACAGTAGCTGATCCCATCAACGATACATCAAGTTTGATCTTACTACCTTTCGTTATTTTCACGCCTTTATCTAAGTTTAAAACAACCGCCACTTTATTCTCCTCTTGCTGGTCTAGCTCCATGGAATACACAAGCCCTACCTGATAACCATTCAGAATAACAGGAGACGACAATGTCAACCCTGTCACATCATCAAAAACGACAGTATAGGAGTTAGCCGGTTTGAAGATATTGATACCTTTCAGAAAATTAATTCCGGTATACAGCAAGAACAGAGCTACAACAAAACCTATTCCGATTTTTACTTCTTTCGAAAACATTTTTTTCATATAAATTTTCTATTGAGGTCGCAGACCTATTTATTATTCTTTTTTGACATCAGACTATTCACTCCTGTTACAACGATAGTCGAATATCTTTTTACTTTTTCAAAAACAGTATTTTACTTGACCCGAACATTATCCCTGAAACGAACAATGAAAGCATCTCCGAACTTCTTCTTAGCCTCTTTCAACAGAGTTGCGGCCTCAGCTTCACTTGTTGTAGAGCCGTATGTATATTTATATACACCACCATCCTGATATGAATCAACCGGAGACAAACCTTTAAAGGCAGCAGCATTTTTCGGTAGTTTTGTACTTCCGGTCATAAATTGCACCCGATACTCCAGAGCTCCGGCAGCAACTTTAGCTGTAGATGTCTTTGACCCTTTCGGGGTTATCACCTGTACATCTTTTTGCACAGGCTTATCTTCTGTTACAGCTTTCGATGCTTTGGGTTTTACAGATTCAGCTTTCGGAGTTTCTACTTTTGATTTTTTACTATTATCGACAGGCAGATCTTCGACCTTATTATTTTTAGAAACAAACAATGGCTTAGATGCAGGAGATTCACTTTTTGCGACTGTATCTTTTAATGTTTTAGAGGATAAAGGCACTGTTACCGGCTTTGTATCTTCTATGCGTTCTTTCTCTTTTTCGGGTCTGGTCGTTTCTTTTTTAGGAGCTTCCGCAATAGAGCCTGAAGTACGGCCTTGCTTTTTATCGAAATCTTTTTTATATTTTTCCAATCCCGAATAGATGGCACTCGCCATAGCTCTCTGCCCGATTGATGAGGATAAATATTTAGCTTCTGCCGGATTGTTTATAAACCCCAGCTCTATCAGAACACTCGGCATACCCGATTCTCTCAGCACAAGAAATCCGGCTTGCAAGACTCCCCTATCGACCCTTTTTGCAACTTTAGAAAAACCGCTTTGTACCTGAGTCGCAAATTGCAGGCTTTGCTCCATGTATTTATCAGTCATAAATTCGAAAATAATATTCGATTCGGGAGAGTTCGGATCGAACCCTTCGTAACGTTTATTATAATTATCTTCAAGAAGAATTACAGAGTTTTCACGCTTTGCCACGGCTAAGTTTTCCTCGCTTCGCGCCAACCCAAGAATATAGGTATCTGCTCCTGATGCCGTTGTTGTTTTCGCAGCAGTAGAATTGGTATGGATAGATATAAACAAATTCGCTTTCGCCTTATTTGCAATATCGGCACGCTTATACAAATCAACAAATACATCGGATTTGCGGGTATAAATAACTTTTACATCATTCATATTGCTCTCTATAAGCTTACCCAAAGCCTGAGCTACTTTCAGATTTATTTCTTTTTCCTTATATGTACCTCTTATGGCACCACCGTCTTTACCTCCGTGTCCGGCATCTATTACAACAATAAATTTATCAGCTGAAACAAGTGTAAAGTTTAAGCTCACAAACAGCAACAACGTGCAAATTAAAGTTATTCTTCTCATATCAAGTTTATGAAAGCAGATTGAAAACTTTTTCTTTCTAAAACAATCCTACGGCAACAAAAGTATTTAATGACGGATTCCGAATAAATAATGATATTTTTTTTTCAATACCATCAACTAACAGATCTTCTCCTTTAGAGTTCCCGGCTATTGTTTATAATCTCCTTTTTATTTATATATCCCTTTATTATTTAGCTTGGTGTACAACTTCATTTTTAAGCTCTTTTCCGGCAAAAAAGTCAGCAACATTATTCATTGTTGTATTTGCGATATTCGACATAGCTTCTTCTGTAAAGAATGCCTGATGTGAAGTTACAATTACATTATTAAATGAAAGCAGGCGAGCCAGAACATCATCCGTTAATACGCTATCCGAACAATCTTCATAAAAATAGGCTCCTTCTTCCTCATATACATCAAGACCGGCATATCCGATCTTCCTGCTGATAAGTCCATCAATCAGGTGTTTTGTGTGGATCAGTTTTCCACGTCCGGTATTAATGATCATCACTCCATCTTTCATTTTTGCGATAGAATCCTCACAGATCATATATTCGGTTTCTTTAGTCAAAGGACAATGCAGAGTTATAACATCGGCATTCGTATATATTTCATCCAACGTTGCATATTTAATATCATTCTTGGCTGCAAATTCATGATCAGGATAAAGATCATAAGCAAGAATTTTCATACCTAGACCTTTTAATACCCCAATAACAGTTTTTCCGATTTTACCTGTACCAATTACTCCCACAGTTTTTTCATACATATCAAAACCAAGGAATCCGTTCAGTGAGAAATTCCAATCACGTGTACGCAGAAAAGCCCGGTGTACCTTGCGATTTAGACATAACATCAAAGCTAATGTATGTTCGGCAATCGCATGCGGCGAATAATCGGGAACTCTTACTACTTTGATCTTTCCGGCAGCATATGCGATATCGACATTGTTAAACCCTGCACAACGTAAGGCGATCAGTTTCACCCCCATTTCGCATAGCTTATCTATCACATATTTATCCACATCTGCATTTACAAAGATACAAACGGCGTCTGCACCTCCTGCCAATATAACATTGTGTTTGTCCAGATGTTCTTTATGATATACAAGTTCATAGCCAAACTGCTGGTTTACTTTTTCGAAAGTGTCCTGATCGTAAGGTTTTGCGTCAAAAACCGCTATTTTATATGCCATAATATTACAATTTAGTTTAGTTCTCAGACTTTTCATCATTCTAGTTATCTAAACAATCTAAGCCTGTTATAAATCAAAATAGATTCTTTTTTATATTTGAAATTGAAATAATTCATACAAAAATAAGAAAATATGCTTTAAAATATAATTTTAAGCACCTATCCCCTCCGTTTATATCGAAAAATAAGAGTATATTTTATTATAACCGCTTAACATAAATAAAAGAACTACACAAAAATAACAGCAAAATATGTAGTTTGTTTATAAAACAAAGAGATTCTTCAACGAAGAACCTCTTTATCCAATATATATTTAACTTTTATTTAGCAAAACTTACAGATCGGGTTTCCCTGATAACGGTAATCTTAACCTGACCGGGATAAGTCATTTCGTCTTGTATCCGTTTAGCAATTTCTCCCGAAAGCTTTTCGGTTTCAACATCATCAACTTTATCTGCACCAACGATAACACGAAGTTCACGTCCGGCCTGAATAGCATAAGTTTTCAAAACTCCCGGATAAGACATCGCCAATTGTTCAAGGTCATTCAAACGCTTGATGTAAGCTTCTACAATTTCGCGGCGAGCTCCCGGACGTGCTCCGGAAATAGCATCACACACTTGAACGATAGGAGCCAGCAGACTGGTCATTTCTATTTCATCGTGGTGAGCACCGATCGCATTACAGATATCCGGTTTTTCTTTGTATTTTTCAGCCAGTTTCATACCAAGCAATGCGTGTGGCAATTCCGGTTCGTCATCAGGCACTTTACCTATATCGTGCAACAGACCTGCACGTTTAGCCTTTTTCACATTCAAGCCTAGTTCGGCAGCCATTATCGCACAAAGATTGGCTGTTTCCCGGGCATGCTGCAATAAGTTTTGTCCGTAAGACGAACGGTATTTCATCTTACCGATAAGACGTATCATTTCAGGATGCAGTCCATGTATACCCAAGTCGATAGCAGTACGCTTACCGGTTTCTATAATTTCTTCTTCGATTTGTTTTCTTACTTTCGATACAACCTCTTCGATTCTAGCCGGATGGATACGACCATCAGCGACCAATTGATGAAGAGCCAGGCGGGCAATCTCACGTCTCACAGGATCAAATCCGGAGATAACAATAGCCTCAGGGGTATCATCTACTACGATTTCTACTCCGGTAGCAGCTTCCAATGCACGGATATTACGTCCTTCACGTCCGATAATACGTCCTTTTACCTCATCCGATTCAATATGGAATACAGTAATTGCATTTTCGATGGCAGTTTCAGTTGCCACACGTTGTATAGATTGTATTACAATTTTTTTAGCCTCTTTATTAGCCGTCATCTTAGCTTCTTCCATTATCTCGCTGATGTACGACTGAGCGTTGGTTTGAGCTTCATCTTTCAAAGCCTCTACCAATTTACCCTTGATTTCTTCTGCCGAAAGTCCCGAAAGAGCTTCGAGTCTTTCCACCTCTTGCTTATGCAATTTATCAAGGTCTTGTTTTTTCTTTTCTACGATTTCAAGCTGCGCATCCAGATTTTCTTTCACAACGTCTACTTCCGATTTACGGCGTTGCGCTTCTTCGATCTTCTGATTCAGCGTTTGTTCCCTCTGTTTTACTTTATTTTCAGCAACCTGCAGTTTTGAATTCCTGCTGTTTACTTGTTTTTCAAACTCGGCTTTCATTTGTAAAGCCTGTTCTTTTACTTCCAGTAATTTATTCTTCTTGATTACTTCGGCTTCACGTTCTGCTTCTTCAATACGACGCTTCACGTTCGCATTGGTTACAAAGTTAAGAACGAGCCAAGCGATAACAGCACCTGCCACTAAGCCTACTACTGCAAATATTATCTCCATATAGCTCTTTTTGTTTCACGTTAATTAAAAATACCCTTCAGGTATCGGTTTTATATAAAAAAAACTAATCAAAAACAACCGGAAATGCCGATCGTTCTCAATTAGTGCCAATTGATTTTACTATTTATTGATATTAGAAAACTATCTGTTTTGTCTCAAATACGTTTCCACTTCGTCTATCAAAGATTTCACCTTATCTTCAAAAAGCTTGTTTTTAGCTTCTAAAGCCTCTGTTTCGGACAATGCCTGAATGGCCGTCATAGCCAGATAGTCTTGCTCCAATAGGTTCTTCGAATCAGCCCCCGCGAAATGGATTCTATATTGATTGGTCTTCTTTTCAATAGCTACAGCTGCGTCCCTGAACTTTTGTTCATCCTTACGGTTTATCTTCAAACGATAAATCCGTTCCAGAATACGCAACGATATGATAAAACGCTCTCCCATTGCTCATCCTTTTATATTTTCAACAATGCAATGCATTTATCAACCTCTTGCACTAACTTATTCAACCTGTTTTTTGCTTCTTCAACACCATCACTTCCCGTTCCGGTAAGAGTGTTGGCAAACATCAGGTCATTGTATTTCTGGTTTAATTCTTCCAACACCGAACTAACACGATTTATCTCGCCATCTTTAGCTTCTAATCGAACCTTTAAACTCTGATTCTCGGCTTTCAGGGAATCACACAAATACATCAATTGATGCAGTCTGAGTTCAAGATCAGCGAGTAATTTCTCATGCTTTTCTGTCATAAACAATTAAATCAACACAAAAATACTGATATTTGCGAATAATCAAAAAAAAATACTATTTCTTTTTCTATTAGTAACATTTATCAATCAAACTTTCACTAATTATTTTATCTTTGCTCAGCATAAAGTTAAAAACAAAAAATGAGAACAACTTTATTATTATTGTTATTCCTGTTTTTTTGCCCCATATTACTTTTATTCGCTCAGGATAAAATAAAGACGGAAACAGGCGCTGCAACATACTACGCCCGAAGGTTTCACAATAAACCTACAGCCAGCGGTATCACCTACAGCAGAGACGATTTTGTCTGCGCTCATAAGAAACATCCGTTCGGCACACTTCTCAAGGTCAGAAATAAGGCAAACGACAAAATCGTGATCGTAAAGGTTATAGATCGAGGGCCGCATGCCAAGAACAGGGTGATTGATTTATCATATGCGGCCGCAAGAGCCATCGATATGGTAAGACAAGGAGTTGTAGCTGTAGAAATCACCGAGTATATAAGGAAGGAACCTTACTTTAAAGTAATAAAAGGTTTGCAAATAGATACGTTGCTTACTCTAACCAGCACACGCAACATAAAACAACAACTGAAATACATATCCGAAATGCCTGCCTATAATCATAATTTCTGACAACATCCCGGTTTAATAATTTTTTTTTATTTCCGGAGCAAACTAAAAGTGTGATTAAAATGTTCAAGCATACGACTATTAAGATTGCAAACCTTTCTTTATTATACTGCTTCGAGAAGCATAACAATAAATTAAGGGTTGTTTTATGTAGTCACATTATATCTGCTTTTAATGACTTATCAAAGCAATATAAACATCTAAAACTTTAATACTCATTACTAAATAATAATTATGGAACAAAAACACCATTACACGGGGTTGACCGATGCTCAAGTCAAGGAGAATCGCCAGAAATATGGCGAGAATATCCTGACACCACCCGAAAAAGAGCCCTTATGGAAATTATTCCTCGAAAAATTCGAAGATCCTATTATCCGTATCCTTCTTATAGCAGCATTCATCTCATTGGGTATTGCTATAGTAAACCACGTTACAGGAAAAGGAGCCCACTACGAAGAAACAATTGGTGTATTTTGCGCTATTTTCTTAGCAACCGGTGTTGCATTCTGGTTTGAGCTGGATGCAAACAAAAAATTTGATGTATTAAATCAGGTCAATGACGACGATCTGATCATGGTTATAAGAAACAACAATGTATGTCAGGTTTCGAAAAGAGAAATAGTTGTGGGCGACATCGTTCTACTCGAAACCGGAAATGAAGTTCCGGCAGACGGTGAACTGCTAGAAGCCGTGACCTTACAAATGGACGAGTCGACTCTGACCGGAGAACCAAGTATAGATAAAACCACTGATCCTAATGAGTTTGAAGAAGGTGTAACCTACCCTTCCAATTGGGTACTGAGAGGAACCAAAGTCATCAACGGACATGGCACAATGCAGGTTACTAAAGTCGGAGATGCTACCGAATTCGGTCAAGTAGCCGAAAAGGCTGCCGAAATGGTAGAAGGAGAAACTCCTCTAAACCGCCAGCTCGATTCTTTGGCTAAATTTATCGGAGTTATAGGTATGCTGCTTGCAGCACTTACATTCTCTGTCCTATTTATAAAAGATATATTCTTAGGAAGTAATGATTACACTCTAGGTCAATTAGGGCTGGTAGGTGCTGTCATTATAGGTGGTATTATCGCCTTATCTAAAGTATGGATGCCTATCCTTTACGACGCTTACGAACTGATGGGCAAAGACAAGTCGCTGCCCGAAAGTGTAGAAAACGGAGGATGGCTCAAATGGATGGGATTAGGAGTATTGGCTTTTGTTGTATTAGCAGGTGTTGGCTTTGCTTTCGGTGTTAATCCGCTTCAGCCCGAATCGTGGGTATCACTTGAGACCGCAGGACACATACTTCAATACTTTATGGTTGCCGTAACCCTTGTTGTGGTTGCTGTACCCGAAGGTCTCCCCATGAGTGTGACCCTGAGTTTAGCTCTAAGCATGAGACGTATGTTGAAGGCTAACAATCTGGTAAGAAAAATGCACGCCTGCGAAACGATGGGTGCTACAACTGTTATTTGTACAGATAAGACAGGAACTCTTACTCAGAACCAGATGCAGGTTGCTCAAACCAATTTTTACGGACTGAATGAGCAATCATTGACAGATGATGATATCAGTAGAATGATCATCGAAAACATTTCGACAAACTCTACCGCCTTCCTTGATTTTTCGGATGCTTCAAAAGCTAAGGCTTTAGGCAATCCTACCGAAGGAGCTTTGCTTCTTTGGCTGCATGGCAAGAAAATTAATTATCTGGCTGAGAGGGAAGATACCAAAATAGTAGAACAATTACCATTTTCGACCGAGCGCAAATACATGGCTACCATAGTAGAGTCTAAAGCTTTGGGCGGAGGTAAAAAAATTGTATATATAAAGGGTGCTCCCGAAATAATACTTGCTAAATGTACACATATACAAACAGCGACAAAGAACGTTCCGAAAGAGGAAATGCAAAAACAAATAGAAGATCAGCTCCTTCAATACCAAAATCAAGCGATGCGTACTTTAGGCTTTGCTTATCAGGTTGTAGATGAGAATACTTCTATCGGTTCACTCGAAAGTAATATGATCCTGCAAGGTATTACAGCTATATCCGACCCTGTCAGAGAAGATGTGCCTGCTGCCGTAAACGACTGTTTGAATGCCGGCATCGGAGTAAAAATTGTCACGGGAGATACTTATGGCACAGCTCGCGAAATTGGACGCCAGATCGGTATATGGAAAGACGAAGAGGATTCTGACCTGAATATCATAACAGGACCAGACTTCGAGGCTCTTTCCGACGAAGAAGCGCTGCAAAGGGTGCAAAAGCTAAAGATTATGTGCCGTGCGCGTCCAACCGACAAGCAACGACTGGTTTCTCTATTGAAACAGTCCGGAGAAATAGTTGCAGTAACCGGTGACGGAACAAACGATGCTCCGGCTCTTAATCACGCAGACGTTGGACTTTCTATGGGATCGGGAACATCGGTAGCCAAAGAAGCCAGCGATATCACTCTATTGGATGACTCGTTCAGCAGTATAGCAACAGCTGTGATGTGGGGACGTTCGCTGTATAAGAACATACAACGTTTTATTTTGTTCCAGTTAACGATTAATGTCGCCGCCTTATTGCTTGTCTTCTTAGGATCAATATTCGGACACGACTTACCTCTGACTGTTACTCAAATGTTATGGGTAAATCTGATTATGGATACATTCGCCGCAGGAGCCTTGGCATCTCTACCTCCTAATCCGAATGTAATGAAAGAAAAGCCGAGAAAGAACACAGACTTCATCATTTCACCACCTATGCGGACAAACATCCTGTTTGTAGGATTATTATTTGTAGTTGTACTGATGGGAATGCTGTTCTACTTCAATTCTCCGGCTCATCTTGATTCATTCTTCAGCCATATAGAAGGAGATAAATTCAGATACTTCCTATCCTACTTCTTTACAGTGTTTGTGATCCTTCAATTCTGGAACATGTTCAATGCTAAAGCATTCGGGACGGGAAAATCGGCTTTTGCCGGAATCAGACAAAGTCTCGGATTTGTAGTTGTTTCAGGAATTATTCTTGTCGGACAAATACTGATTGTTACATTCGGAGGAGACGTTTTCCGCACCGTTCCTCTTGAAATAAGAGACTGGCTTATTATACTCGGATCAACATCGCTGGTATTATGGATCGGCGAATTAGTAAGGTTAATAAAGAAGAACTGATAATTATATAAATACAACAATAAAGAAAAAGAGTGGGCATACGCCTACTCTTTTTTTTGTCCACACCATCAACACCAAAACCCCACTCCCGAAATCAAATAGATTTATTTTTTCGGTTTTTAAAAGATATTTGATTCCATAATTAAAAAATATGATCTTTTTGATAATTTTTCTCTCGAAAAAATTTTTTATTAAAATCAAAAAATATATTTTTGCATCATATAACGTCTTTTTGTTATTAAAATATAATTTATACGATCACAATATTCAATAAAAATCAATATTAACATCTTTAAACATAAAAAAGTATGAAAAACAGAAAGACAGTTTTAGGTTTAATTATCCTTTTCGTCACGTCAATGGGGCAAATTTCAGCACAGTCAGAATCAGCAGTAGATATCAATCTATCCGGAGATTTGGTTAGTAGTTACGTATGGCGTGGATTTAAACAAGCAGGAGCAAGTGTTCAGCCTGCGTTATCGGTATCGGCAAAAGGTTTTACTTTAGGTGCATGGGGATCAACAGACATTGCAGGTAAAGGCAATAAAGAAGTCGATTTTTATGCTTCTTACGCAACATCAGGGCTTGCTTTTACGGTGACTGATTACTGGTGGGATGGCGAAGATGCTCACAGATATTTCAGCAGCCCGAAAAACACAGAAGAAACCAGCTACATCGGACATTCTCTGGAAACAAGTTTAGCTTATACTTTCCCCGAATCATTCCCCTTAACTGTCGCATGGAATACATTTGTATTAGGACAAGGTAATAAGAAAGCAAACGGCGATAACTCTTTCTCTACTTACGTAGAACTATCGTATCCTTTCTCTGTAAAAGAAGTTGATTTTAAAATTGGAACAGGTTTCACCCCATGGGAAAGCGCAATGTACGGAACCGACAAATTCAAATTCACTTCGATACATCTGGGAGCGTCGAAGACTGTAAAGATCAACGATTCATTCAGCATCCCGGTATTTGCGAATATTATAGCGAATCCAGCACAAGAGGATATCCATTTTGTATTCGGAATAACTATCAAATAAGGTCACAGACCTTTTTGTAGACTTTACAAGTATAAAAATGAATGCAGCTTATCACTTTAAAATACGTCATTAAATACTTTCGGTCACTTAATTCGGTCAGTAAAATTTCATAAACATAATTAATATAAACCATATGAAAAAAATCGAAGCTATTATCCGCAAATCTAAATTCAACGAAGTACGCAAGGCTTTGCATGAAGCTGATATCGACTTTCTGTCGTGGTGGGATGTCAAAGGGCAGGGAGATGCGAAACAAGGACTCATATTCCGTGGTATCGCATATGATATTAATGCAATAGACCGCATTTACATTTCATTTGTTGTGAGAAGCATTAATCTCGAAAAATCAATTGATGCTATACTAAAATCAGCTTATACTGGTGAAAGCGGAGACGGTAGAATATTTGTATCGTCAATAGAACAATCAATCCGTATCCGTACAGGTGATCACGGAGATGATTCTCTTTATAACAAAGAAGGAGAATAAATACAGGTTATCAAAAACATATCGATTTACATAATAAAAAGGTCTTGAGACCATATTACAAAAAATATCAAAGATTAACTGGATTATGAAAAAAAGATTGGCAAAATATGTAGCTTTAGCCGGACTACTGTTAGCTTCGCCGGCATTAATGGCTCAGGAGATTGTAGCGGAAGTAGCAACAACCCCGACTCTGAACGCCGGTAATACTGCATGGATCATTGTTGCTACAGTATTGGTACTGATGATGACAATACCGGGGCTGGCATTTTTTTATGGAGGGCTTGTTCGTCAAAAAAACGTTCTGAGCATAATGATGCAATGCCTTATACTGACAGCAGTTATCACAATTGAATGGGTTATTATCGGATACAGCTGGGTATTCGGAACAGGATTTATGGAAAGCGGAAGTTCTCTCGGTGCCGTAATCGGAGGCTTCGATAAAATATTTTTCAACGGAATTACTTTAGATACTCTTACCGCAGGTGACATACCCGAACTATTGTTCGCCATGTTTCAGTGTATGTTTGCGGTTATTACTCCTGCTTTGATCATAGGTGCATTTGCCGAAAGAATCAAATTCTCAGGATTCTTATTATTCTCGGTACTTTGGGCTTTATTCATCTACAACCCTATGGCTCACTGGGTATGGGGTGGCGGCTGGATGCAGCAAATGGGTGCCATCGACTTTGCGGGAGGTACAGTAGTACACATTAACGCAGGGATATCGGCCTTAGTTATGGCTATTATGATTGGACGTCGTAAAGGATACCGTACAACAGGACATCCTGTTACTCCTCACAACATTCCATTTGTAGTGATCGGGACTGCCCTACTTTGGTTAGGATGGATAGGATTCAATGCCGGCAGCGGATTAGCAGCCGACGGATTAGCAGCCAATGCCCTGTTGGTAACACATTTTGCAACTGCTGTTGCTGCCAGCACATGGATGGCTCTTGAATGGATCATCAACAAAAAACCAACCGTAGTGGGTATTTGTACAGGGGCTGTAGCCGGATTGGTAGCAATCACTCCCGCTGCCGGAACTGTAGATGTATTCGGAGCATTCTTTATCGGATTAATCGCTTCTACTATCTGTTATATAATGGTAGCTTATGTAAAACCAAAACTTAAATACGATGATTCACTCGATGCATTCGGTGTACACGGTATAGGTGGTCTTGTAGGAGCTATTCTTACCGGAGTATTCGCTACTCAAATCATCACAGGAGCTGAAGGTGTACAAGGTGCTTTATTCGGAGATTGGCATCAGCTTTGGGTACAAATAGTAGCCAGTGCAGCCACTATCGCATACAGCGCAATCGGTACAGCTATTTTGTTCTTTATCGTAAATAAGACTGTCGGATTAAAAGTTACTAAAGAAGAAGAATCAATCGGTCTTGATATTTCACAACATGGTGAAATCGCTTACAGCGAAGACGAATAATGAGGTTATCAACCTTATTTTATTAACTTGACAATATATTTTCTAATTGTTAATATAGCGAATCGTAGTTAATCAGCTGAAGCGGCATACAGTGATTGTATGCTGCTTTTCTTGTTTATTAAAATATTTTCATATATCTGCCACCATAAACAATTCATCCATGTTTCAAATTTCCACACATAAAAACGTCGAAACAAGCTTACAATTTAACAGTTTAAGTTTGGCTGTGTCGTGTGAAATATTAAAAAGAGAGAGAGAGAGAGACGCATCTAGCGTAATAACCAAACAAAAAACTATATTGTGTCAAAATGACGAAGCATTTTTTTATGCTTTGAGTTTTGTTGTATACATACCTCAGCTAATATATACATTATCAAAAGTAAACCGACAGAATAAAGCGTGCACAGCAGTTTTGTTGTCGTTCTGAATCTGCTCTTGGCATACACCTGTCAACAGTCTCATTAATAATATAAACGTCAGAAAATCGATAAAGACAGCAGCAATCGTGTCTATGCCGTTTTCACTGCCAGTCAGTTGAATTATTATATCACTTATTGCGATCCTTGTTTTACGGTAACCGGAATGGGTAATGCAGGTGTGATGAGCTATACAGTAAACAGTCTTCCGGACTACAATGCGTATATGAATATTGTATTTTCCGTAAGATAATCAATAATCAAAAGGTGTAAATGCAGGCAGATAAGAATCTATCTTACCTGTCCGCATTTTTTGACAATTTTATCTATACTAAATAAAGCAAATAAAAACAGTCTTTTTTTCATACCTTTGCACCCATCGATCAAGTAGCAAAGAATAGTATAATAAAAATATGGCAAAAGAGCTAAAAGAACTGACTAAACGCAGTGACGATTACAGCCAATGGTATCTCGATGTAGTACTAAAAGCTGATTTGGCGGAGAATTCTGCTGTTAGAGGTTGTATGGTAATAAAACCATACGGGTATGCAATCTGGGAAAAAGTACAACGTCAATTGGATGACATGTTCAAAGAAACCGGACATGTTAATGCATATTTTCCGTTATTCATTCCCAAATCATTTTTGAGTAAAGAAGCCGACCACGTAGAAGGTTTTGCTAAAGAATGTGCAGTAGTAACCCACTATCGCCTAAAAAACGATCCTGATGGAAAAGGAGTGGTTGTTGACCCCGAAGCAAAACTCGAAGAAGAGCTTATAGTGCGTCCAACTTCCGAAACCATTATATGGAACACTTATCGTGGCTGGATTCAATCATATCGGGACCTACCTATACTTTGCAATCAATGGGCTAATGTGGTTCGCTGGGAAATGCGCACCCGTCTGTTCCTTCGTACAGCCGAATTTCTTTGGCAGGAAGGACATACCGCACATGCAACTAAAGAAGAAGCAGAGATAGAATCGCGCAAAATGCTGGATGTATATGCCGAATTTGCTGAAAAATACATGGCTCTGCCTGTAATAAAAGGGGTTAAATCTGCTAATGAACGTTTTGCCGGAGCTGTTGAAACATATACGATCGAAGCAATGATGCAAGATGGTAAAGCCTTACAATCTGGAACATCTCACTTCTTAGGTCAGAATTTTGCCAAAGCTTTTGATGTTAAGTTTACAGACAAAGACGGTAAGCAAGATTATGTGTGGGCTACTTCATGGGGGGTATCTACTCGTTTGATTGGAGCTTTAATAATGGCTCACTCTGATGATAACGGCTTAGTGCTTCCTCCAAAACTAGCACCTTATCAAGTTGTTATAGTACCAATATACCGCAGTGAAGAACAATTATCCGAGATCAATAAAAAAGTCGAAGGTATAATTTCATCTCTTAAAGCTTTGGGGATATCGGTTAAATACGATAATGCTGATAATAAAAAACCGGGATGGAAATTCTCTGAATACGAATTGAAGGGAGTTCCGGTTCGTTTGGCAATGGGTGGACGTGATCTCGAGAACAACACTATAGAAGTTGCCCGTCGTGATACTTTGACCAAAGAGACTGTTTCATGTGATAATCTTGATACATATATCAAGGATCTATTGGATGAAATACAAGAGAACATATACCAAAAAGCACTCAATACCCGAACATCAAAAACTATCTCGGTCGAAACTTACGAAGAATTCAAAGAGAAGATTGAAACAGGAGTATTCATCATGGCTCATTGGGATGGTACATCCGAAACAGAAGAGAAGATCAAAGCAGAAACCAAAGCAACTATACGCTGTATTCCTCTGGATGGAGACAAGACTCCCGGAAAATGTATGGTTACAGGGCAGCCATCCACTCAGCGAGTTGTATTTGCTAAGGCGTATTAAGATATCAGGACTTTTTAGGTTCACATACAGATAATACAAAAGCCGTTTTCTTCCGAAAACGGCTTTTTATATATAAGATGATGCAATTTATTACATCATTCCACCCATACCACCACCCATAGGAGGCATTGCTGGCATAGGATTATCTTCTTTCTTATCTGCAATGATGCACTCTGTAGTTAAGAACATACCAGCAATAGATGCGGCATTCTCAAGAGCAACACGAGTTACCTTAGCAGGATCGATTACTCCGGCAGCAGCTAAATCTTCGTAAACATCAGTACGGGCATTATAACCGAAGTTGTTTTTACCTTCACGTACTTTCTGTACTACTACTGCACCTTCTTTTCCACAGTTGTTTACGATCTGACGAAGAGGTTCTTCAATCGCACGTTTTACGATTTCGATACCTGTTGTTTCGTCTTCGTTTTCGCCTTTCAGGTTTTCCAATACATCTAATGCACGGATATAAGCTGTACCACCTCCGGCTACAGTACCCTCTTCTATTGCAGCACGTGTTGCTGAAAGAGCATCATCTACGCGATCTTTCTTTTCTTTCATTTCAACTTCAGAAGGAGCACCAACATAAAGAACAGCTACTCCACCTGCCAATTTAGCAAGACGTTCCTGTAGTTTTTCGCGATCGTAATCAGATGTAGTTTTTTCTATCTGAGTTTTGATTTGACCAACACGAGCAGCAATGGCAGCTTTATCTCCTGCTCCGTTTACAATAGTCGTGTTATCTTTATTGATTGTCACTTTGTCAGCAGTACCAAGCATATCAAGAGTAGCTGCTTCGAGTTTTAATCCTTTTTCTTCTGAAATTACAACACCACCTGTAAGTGTAGCAATATCTTCCAACATTTCTTTACGACGGTCACCGAATCCCGGAGCTTTAACAGCTGCGATCTTCAATCCTGCACGAAGACGGTTTACAACTAAAGTAGTTAATGCTTCCGAATCGATATCTTCTGCAATAATCAAAAGAGGTTTACCCGATTTAAGAGCTGCCTCTAGAATAGGAAGGATATCTTTCAATACAGAAATTTTCTTGTCATGAATCAAGATAAACGGATTCTCAAGGTCTGCTTCCATTTTTTCTGTATCAGTTACAAAATATGGAGAAATATAACCTCTGTCGAATTGCATACCTTCAACTACATCTACATAAGTTTCAGTACCTTTAGCTTCTTCAACAGTGATTACACCTTCTTTTTTCACTTTACCCATTGCTTCCGCAATCAGTTTACCGATAGTTTCGTCACCGTTTGCCGAAATTTTAGCAACATGTTCGATTTTTTGTAAATCGTCACCTACTGCAACCGATTGAGCTTTCAGATTTTCAACCACTTTAGCAACAGCTTTGTCAATACCGCGTTTCAAATCCATCGGGTTAGCTCCGGCAGTCACATTTTTCAGACCTACGCTGATGATAGATTGAGCCAATACAGTAGCTGTAGTAGTACCGTCACCTGCATCGTCATTTGTTTTAGAAGCTACTTCTTTAACAAGTTGAGCCCCCATATTTTCGAATGGGCATTCCAATTCTACTTCTTTAGCAACAGATACACCGTCTTTGGTGATATGAGGTGCTCCGAATTTTTTTTCGATGATAACATTACGTCCTTTAGGTCCTAATGTCACTTTTACAGCATTTGCCAATGCGTCAACACCTTGTTTCAGTTGATCGCGGGCATCGATATTAAATTTGATTTCTTTAGCCATAGCTTTGATTTCTTTTTCTTTTTTAAGTTTAAAGTTTTCGAAGAATTATAAAAAGGCCTGAACCTTAAATAATAGCAAGAACGTCTGACTGACGCATAATTAAGTAGTTTTCACCATCCAATTCGATTTCTGTACCTGCATATTTTCCATAAAGTACATTATCGCCTGCTTTCAATACCATCTCTTCGTCTTTAGTACCGTTACCAACAGCGATTACACTACCTTTCAAAGGTTTTTCCTTAGCTGTATCCGGAATAATAATTCCACCTACAGTTTTTTCTTCGGCTGCAGCCGGCTTAATAAGCACTCTGTCTGCTAATGGTTTAATACTCATGATTCTTAAATGTTTATATTATTGTTAAATTTTAGTTTTAAAATTCTATTTTCGTTAATGCGAAATCTGTGCCAAAAACTAAATCTGACAAGATGGCAGAAATCCATTATTCTCAATTTTGCCTTTTGATGAAACCAGTCTGTTACTCGAGTAAAGAAAAGGTTACAAAGGTTACAACCTTAATGCTCGGTCAATGGTCTTCAATTCGAAGTTATTATATTCGCTGTTAATTATTAATTCCATTTATATCAAAAGGTAACAAAAGTTACAGTCAAATTACACTTTTTCAGATGAAACCTTTTATCTTCTCTCTGATTTCTTACAGCCATTTAAGTAACCATCTCTGTATAGATAAATAAAATAGAAGGAGCTATCCCCTCAGATGAGAAAATGCGGACAGATAAGAATCTCTCTTACCTGCCCGCATTTACTTTTTTCGATCATTGATTATCTTACGGAAAATACAATATTCATATACGCATCGTAGTCCGGAAGGCTGTTTACTGTATAGCTCATCACACCTGCATTACTGATTCCGGCTACCGTAATACAAGGATCGCAATAAGTAACATAGTAGTTTAGCTGGCTTACCGTAAAAAACGGAATAGTAGCCGTAGCTCCTGTACTTTTGATTTTCGGAGTTGAAAATCCGGTATTGTATATATTATACAAATTTATTGATTGCGTACCTGTCAATAAATTCCCCGAACCGTCGGAAGTCGGTATATTGACAGATGGCATATAGAACCAATGTCTATTGTACAGGGTAAGGCATGTCCATGTATAAACTCCCGGATTGGAAGGGGTATCTTTGTACTGCGAAATACATTTCAAGTCAGTATCATATACCAGCAGGCTTGGTTCAGGGGTGGTTATAGCTGACTTTTGAGCATTAGTCATTCGGGGAATTAATAGCCCTTTATCATTATTGTAAGTATCTATTTCGAGAACAGACGAAATGTGAGGTGTATCGGTGTTGATCCCGATTTGCGCCGACAGATTAATGGCTACCATCAGAAGGAATATAAGTATCTTTAGTTCTTTCATTTTTGCTGTTGTTTTGAATTCAATAATTCCGAACGGGTCATAAGATTCGTTTTGAGAGTACAGTATACTATGTTAGCTTCCATATTTATCACTTTAGATTTTGTTCCATCGGCTTTATAGGGTGTTACTAGAATTGTATATATTCCTGAATTCGAATAGCTGTGTTGAAGAGAGTACTCTGTTTGTCCAAATGAAACAGACTGTGTAACAATGGGACTGCCATCGCCAAAATCCCACTCTAATTTAACCGGAGCATTCCCTCCGGATAAATCCACTTCAACCCCATATGTTCGGCTATGGGTCGCACAAGCAAAAGGTTGACTCTTTGGTTTTATCCTTATAAATCCGGCAGCAAAAGATGGTAATCCTAGACCAACAGTGTTTTTCAAGTAATTGGGGAAGTATTTTATATCTGTTCCTCCTGAGTTTGGATTGCGGATCACAAATAAGTGTTTTACATATGTAGACAGATCCCCTCCTGTTTGTATTCCATATAGCCTATTGTCAATAGCTGCCTTTACATTGCCGATATTCTCAGCTATCTTATTCATTGCGGTTCCAGCCCTTACTTTATCCCATGTTTGTACATATAGTTTATTTCCATCATAGCCAGAACCAATATATAAGTAATTCCCGTCAGGAGAGAAACACCCTGCATATGTCTTATAAGGGAAACTTTGTGTCTTAATATCTGAGATATAGCCTGTAATGGGATTGAAATTTGCTGTTATTACCTGACTGCCATACCAATTACAGGAAAATACTTTTGTATAATCAGAAGATATTCCTATTTCACCTTCGACATAGCCTGGTACATCCAGAGCTACTATACTAGAATTTGATAATGTTTGATGAGGAGTAATTGATATTCCTGCATATGTGATAGCCCATACATAAAATGTCGTTTTAGTTCGATGAATTAACCAATAATCCTTGTAGTTGCTCAGATTAGGGACAATTGTAATATTCTCATTTACCACACCACTTTTTATTACCTGATTTTTAGATGTAACCGCACCTAATCCTCCATTAGCCGTTATATCAACTGTTGAATAACAAATACCATTAGGTACTGATCCTTCTGGAACTGTGATAATGAAATATTCGTTTATGGTCTCTGGTCTGGGTACTACAATCCCAGATTGAGTTGCAGATGATCCCCCAAGCAGGCCTGTTCCGTTAGTCATAATGTTTCCATTCTTATCATAAACAATCATCCCATCCGAAGAAAACAGTAATTGCCCATCATAAGTCGACACCGTAAAACAACCTTCTCTTGTCGATAATGCTCCAACTATAGACTGTGGCATATCAGAAACGATCGTACCATCATTGGCAGTAACATTGCTCAGCGAATTGAAATTGAGTCCCGCATTAAACCCAAAATACCACCAGCTGGTCTCTTTCTGAGCATAAAGATGCATCTGGCAAAAGATTAGTACCAGACTTATGTATATTATTCTTTTCATTTTTTGCTTTTTTATTAATCAACAAAAGATCTGATATCTTATTTAAGGACAAAAACAACAGTCATAAAAGAATCGTAATCCGACTCTGCTTTTATATCATACGTCATAACACCGTTGTTATCTATTGAAATATTCTCCAAAACATCGGTATCGTAATTGGTAATGTAATAATACAGATCCGTCCGATTCATAAAATACGGAATATTAACGGGTGCAGAGGGATTTTTTTTCGGTGCTGTAAACTGGGTTTTGTACTCGTTATACAGGTCGATTGTTTTTCCGGTTGTTACAGCAGATGCATCTACTGCAATCGTGGGCATATAGAAAAAACTGTTCTGGGCATCTTTCGCCGAAAGACATACCCATGCCGGAGATATGGTTGAGCCTGCATTCTGCGCAATGCACTTCAACGTTGTGTCATATACAATGAGTCCTTCTGCCGGAGTAGAGATAGCTGTTTTCTGGGCTGTGGTCATCCGGGGAATGAGTATGCCTTTGTTTGTACTTTCTATATCCAGTGCAGCACTTGCATTCGGATTGTTTGTATTGATTCCTACCTGTGCAGGTAAAGACGCTACAGCTATAAAGCCTAACATCATAAAAATAATTTTTTTCATTGTTGTTTATATTTCGAGTAATTACGATTGCAGCCCTGTTTGTTGTATATGTTTTTACAAAGTTGCAGATGAGTGTTGATTGATAATAGCTGGTAGAAAAAAGCAGTAAAGTACCGTCGCAGCACCTTACTGCATAATGAAACCGACTGTTGGACAGGTGTATGCCAAGAGCAGATTCAGAACGACAACAAAACAACAAATCAACTGCTGTGCACCCTTTATCCTGTCGGTTTACTTTTGATAATATATATATTAGTTGAGGTATGTATACAACAAAACTCAAAGCATAAAAAAACACTCCGTCATTTTGACACAATAGAATTTTTTGTTTGATTATTACGCTAGATGCGTCTCTCTCTCTCTCTCTCTCTCTCTCTCTAATATTTCACACGACACAGCCAAACCTGAATAGTTAAAATTCAGACCGGATTCGATATTCTTATGTGTGAAAATTTGAAACATGGATGAATTGTTTATGGTGGCAAATATACAATTTATTTATTATATGCAAATACTAAAACAACTTAGAAACAACAAAGACTGTCCATTCTTAGTTTTGGACAGTCTTTCGATAATCGTTAAATTTATGATATAATCATTTAACCCAATGAGCTTTTACCAGCACAGGAAAATGATCTGATGGAAATCTGGCAACATTATCACCCTTACTGTATGTATCGGTTAGTAAGCCCCAACTATCGGCTCTAAAATGTTTGGTAAAATAGATATGGTCTAGAATATCTCCGTTTCCGATAATATCCTGATCCAACTGCCACAATCCAGCCAACGACTTACCCCATGCGTTGTATGAGGAGTTGTTAGCATACGGCTCTTTCACATCGTAGTAAGCATCTCTGATTATACCTGAGTCATTTAACAAACGACACCACGAAGTTCTAAAATCACCATTCAAATCACCTAAAAACATAGCCGGATTATCTCCTGCGATTTCTTTTATTTTAGCCAACACCAGTTTACTGCTTTCATTGCGGGCATAATCTTTCTCATAATCATAATGGGCACAGAATACATAAAACTCTCTGCCTGATTCTTTTTCTTTCAGCTTTATCCAGGTACAGATACGATTGCAGCAAGGAGCATCCCAGCTTTTAGAAGGAACATCAGGAGTTGCCGACAACCAAAAATCGCCTTTATCAAGTAATGTATACTTTGCTGTCTTAAAGAAAATAGCAGAATGCTCGCCTTGATTATGACCATCCCTACCCTCTCCATAATATTCATATTGAGGCACTAGGCTCCGAAGGTCTTCAAGTTGAGTAGGTAAACCTTCCTGTGTACCGAAAAAGTCAAAATCGTGGTAAGCAATCAGCTTTGCCACATAAGGCTTACGATCGACCCACATATTGCCGACATCCGATGCATTATCGTTTCTTAAGTTATATGTTGCTACATTGAAAGACTGCGCACCTGCCAACAGACTGCTTACACATAGCAGTGCTGTTATAAAATACTGTTTCATAACGCTTTTAAATTAAGGCCAGAGACCTATTTGTAGTCAATAAAAAGTTGAAAATATTCTCTTTTCCAACGATCGAATTAATAAGTTGTTAATTATGAAACACACATATAAGTTCTAGTACCTCATCTGCACGTTCAAAACATAAAGTTAATAAAATTACAGAAAAGAACTTTTATTTTCCGAGATTATATGAAAATCCAACAGTAAAATAACCATTCGTATTTTGAGACATTTCCACAAAATCGTCTTTTTCATTTTTTTCTCTGAAAACACCTTTATAGGTACTCGACACTCCTACATTCAAACTAAGAATCAAAGACTTTGCGAGAATACGTTCATAACCCAAATCTATTTTTCCGGCTACCTTATCAAAGGTATATACTTTACGAAAACCTTCTTGTCCGGGATATTCAAAATACATACCACTGTCTAGTAAAAAGCCTAAAGACAAACGTCCGTTTTTACCAATCATTCTACGCGCATAAAAATATTGAGGCATAATAGCATCTATCACCCAAGGTGTTCCGGCAAACATGTGCTGGTAGCGTAATGTCGGAAATATTGGAAATATCATCGCTTTGGATGTAGAGAGATAGGCTCCCACCGACAGCGTTGTATAATCTGTCTCATATACATTGACCAAAGCTGAAACACTCCCTATCATTCTTTCATATCCTTTATCAGAACCATCAAACGTCATATTAGCATTCACGATTATGGTCTTGCCCCATATCTTATCAAAATAATTCATGGATGTGCTGCTTACAAAATAATGAGACTCAGGTTTTCCCCGATGTGTAAAATAAGGATATTCAATCGGATAGTATTTCACACCGCTATAGTCCAATGATTCGTACTTATAGCGGAGATTGGTTAATACCATAAACTTCTTCTTTCGAAGAAGAGGAACCAACACACTGGCACGAAGTCTTCTTTGCGAATTTAATGTCCCGTCTTCATATTTCTGGTCTTCTCTCTTCATCTTATAATCTGAAGCTGAAAACTGCTCGTAACTCACTTCGAGAAACCTCATCAGCGGGAATTTTTCATTGATCGGGTTATTTGCTAAAACAAGCTTGTTTTTCTCATCTTGGGCAAATATCGCAGATGATATGAACAGAGCTAATAAAAGAAAGAAACTCTTGTTTGGACTTATAACCATAATATTTAAACTGATAAAATATTTACTGAAAGATTTCTATAGACAAATATAAAATAAGCAGCTATTTTTTAATGCCATAAAAAAAATAAAGAAGACACATTAACCGCATCTTCTTTATTTTTTAACATTAGTTCATTATTTATCACTCTACAGTTACCGACTTAGCCAGATTTCGCGGCATATCCACATCCCTGTTTTTATTAACAGCAATATGATATGCCAACAACTGAAGTGGAATACACGACAATAACGGATCAAGACACTCTTCCGTTGCGGGAATTTCTATATAATGATCTGCCATTTTCTTTATATCTTCATCTCCTTCATTAATAATTGCAATCACACGACCTTTACGAGCTTTTATTTCCTGTATGTTACTTACAACCTTGTCATAAATAGCGTTATTTGTACCAATAGCTACAATCGGCATTTCATTATCAATCAATGCAATCGGGCCATGCTTCATTTCCGCAGCAGGATATCCCTCGGCATGGATATATGATATTTCTTTTAACTTCAATGCACCTTCCAGAGCTATCGGGTAACTATAGCCACGGCCGAGATAAATAAAGTTCTGGGCATAAGTAAATATTCTGGATAATTGCTTGATAGTTTCATCCGATTCCAGAATTTTTTCGATCTTATCCGGAATATTCTGTAACTCTTTGATGATAGACAAATAGCGGTCTTCTTCTATTGTTTTCTTTTCTTTAGCTATAGCCAATGCCATCATAGTAAGCACTGTTACCTGAGCGGTAAATGCTTTGGTAGATGCAACCCCGATCTCGTGACCGCAGTGGGTATACGAACCCGAATCAGTATTACGGGGAATAGATGAACCGATAACATTACACACTCCATACACAAAAGCACCCGCTTTGCGAGCCAACTCGATAGCAGCCAAAGAATCGGCTGTTTCTCCCGATTGAGAAATAGCAATAACAACATCATCACTATAAATCACCGGATTACGGTATCTGAATTCCGAAGCATACTCAACTTCAACAGGTATACGGCAAAATTCCTCGAAAAGATATTCTCCGATCAGACCTGCATGCCAAGATGTACCACAAGCAATAATAAGAATTCGGCGGGCATTGATAAATTTATCTTTATGATCAATAATCCCAGATAGCGTGATGTTAGTTCCCTCAACATTCACACGTCCGCTCATACAGTTTTTAAGTGTCTGAGGCTGTTCATAAATTTCCTTGAGCATATAGTGAGGAAAACCTCCCCGTTCGAGTTCACTCAAATTCAATTCCAGCTCTTTGATCTCGTGAGTTGTTTCTACATTAGAGATTGTGAATATCTTTGGATCTTCGTTTCTCTTAATAAGAGCTATTTCTTCGTCATTCAGATAAATAACCTTATTTGTATATTCGATAATAGGCGAAGCATCCGATCCTAAAAAGAATTCGCCCTCTCCGATCCCTACAACCAAAGGGCTGCTCTTACGAGCGGCAATAATCTGATCAGGATTCCCTTTTTCTACAATAGCTATCGCATACGCGCCTACAACTTGTTTTAAAGCCAGCTGGACTGCTGAAAATAGATCGCAGTTATTCAGAGTTTTAATATATTCAATAAACTGAACTAAAACTTCGGTATCGGTGCTGCTCTGAAATTTATAGCCTTTTTTCAAAAGCTCAGCTTTCAACACAGCATAATTTTCGATAATACCATTGTGAATCAGAGCTAATGTCTCCGATTGTGAATAATGAGGGTGTGCATTAGCATTGCTTGGTTCGCCATGTGTAGCCCAACGGGTATGCGCAATACCTATTGTACCGCTCACATCCTTATCCTTCACATATTCTTCCAAATCATTTACTCTACCTTTTGCCTTATAAACAGATAATTCCTTATCGTTATTCAATAAAGCAACTCCGGCGCTGTCATAGCCCCTATATTCAAGCCTATGCAGACCTTTTATCAAAATCGGATATGCATCCCTAAATCCTATATAACCGACAATTCCACACATTCAATATTATTTTTATGTATAAATGTTATATATATAACTATTTTTTACCCGTTTTATTATTTACACGATATATTTTCCGACATCACTGGTTGGATCAAGCAGAGTGAAATCAAGATCATAATCCTGCATACGCTCAATTAATTTTTCGTATTCTTCTCTTGAATCAACTTCTATGCCAACCAATGCAGGACCACTCTCCCTGTCATTTTTTTTCATATATTCAAACCTGACAATATCGTCATGCTCACCCAATACCCGATTCACAAAATCTCTCAAAGTATTGGTACGCTGCGGAAAATCAACAATAAAATAATATTTCAGACCTTCAAAAATAAGAGATCGTTCTTTAATCTCCTGCATCCGGTTTATATCATTATTGCTTCCGCTAACAATACAAACGACATTTTTTCCTTCCAGCTTTTCTTTATAATGATTCAATGCAGCGATAGACAATGCCCCGGCAGGCTCCACAACTATTGCATCTCTGTTGTACAAATTTAGGATGGTCGTACAAACTTCCCCCTCGGGAACAAGACAAACCTCATCTACAACTTTCTTACAAATAGGAAAAGTCAAATCTCCTACTTTTTTTACTGCAGCTCCATCTACAAACTTGTCAATCTGAGGCAGCATTACCGGATGTCCGGCTTCAAAGGCTGCTGTCATACTTGGTGCGCCTAGCGGCTCTACCCCAATAACCTTTGTTCTCGGAGAATGTTCTTTTATATATGCTCCGACTCCGGCACATAAACCTCCTCCTCCGATGGGTATAAATATATAATCGATAATTCCATCTTTAAATTTCTCTAATATTTCGACACCGATGGTTCCCTGTCCTTCAATAATCTTTGTATGATCAAACGGAGGAATAAAAGTCATATTGTGTTCGATCGTAAATTTTTTTGCGGCATCTGCACAATCATCAAATGTATCTCCGGTCAATACTATTTCAATGTTGCCGTTTCCAAACATACGGGTCTGGCTGACTTTCTGTTTGGGTGTTATCTTAGGCATAAAAATCACACCTTTTGTATTCAGCATATTGCAACTGTAAGCTACTCCTTGCGCATGATTGCCGGCACTGGCACATACAACTCCTCTTTTCAGCTCATCGTCATTAAGTCCGCTCATCATACTATACGCACCACGTAACTTGTAAGACCGAACAATCTGCAGATCTTCTCTTTTCAGATAAACATTGGCCTTTGTATCTCTCGACAATGAAAGATTGACCTCGAGCGGAGTTTTCCTTACTACCTTTTCTAACCTTGAAGCGGCCTCTTCGATATGAAGACCGAATTCTTCCGTAAATTTTGATAACATTCTGAAATTAGAAGCTAAAGTTTATGATCCATAATCTATCTTGAGCTGCAGCAAAACTCTATACAAACAGATATATCCATACAGCGAAAGCGTCAGACAAAGGTAATAAAATCAATGATCAATGAACGATAATCAACTTTCTATTTCTCTTAAAAAGGTTACAAAGGTTACGCTTTTTAGGTACGCTTTTCTGATGTTACTTTTTACCTTTAGATAAGGTAATCGACCTTGCAGGGGTAAAAAATCTTTTACCCGGTGTTTTCATTTCTGGCGAATATTTATTCGCCCCTGCAGAAGATTTTCCAAAAGGGTAACAAAAGTAACATCAAAAATGTATTTTTCTTTTGTTACTTTTTTACTTGTCCATATTCAAAATCGATTATAAACAATACACCCATACACAGAATTTTTCTGATTCTCTTCAACTATTCAAAGAACACTTTACCTATAGATAAAATATCAAGAAGCTCCATGCAGTCTACCGATTTGCATTCTTTATAGTCTCAAGCTTTCTTTCGTGCGGCAACTAAGAAATACTTGTTTTTTTTCTTCGGTATCAATAAGATTTCTAATTTTACAGAATAAAAAAACGATTAGGGACATTCTAGTTTTTACTTTTAGAGAAAGCATCCGTTTTCTCAGTCTTTGGGTCTACATTATATAATGCCGATTCAATTCAAGATATAGTCAACAAACAGAAATTTCCTCTTCAGAATATAAGACACCAATATCACTTATTTAATATGCAACGTTTATCCTCAATCATAGTATTGCTTTTGGCTTCCTTCCATTTGCCGGCTCAGTCCGTATCTAATCAGAACAATCAGGCAGAGACGGAAACCCTCAGACTTACATCATCGATTTCGAGATTGTCTGATTATAATGCCGATGTAATAGGTTATTACCTCAACAAACCTTTATATCTGGCTGATTTCAATATACATAATCTCAAAAAAGACATTAATACTCCTCTTTATGCGATAGACCCCAAAAGCCCTTCTGATATAGAAAATAATGCTGCACAGGAATATTTAGCCCTCAAATACAGCACAAAAAATTCTTTTGAAAAGGAAGAGCTAGTATCTCTGGTCGCTAAAGCCGAAACGAGCACCGAACAGGTAAAAAAAAGCTGTATAAGCTTATGTAATTATTTTGGAGACAAAGAATATCTCAAAGACCTCTCTTTTAATAGATATCCGGCTTTAAGAGACAGTCTTCAACAATCGATCTTTAGTGCACAAGCTGCATGGAGAAGAGTTTCAATATACAATTCGGATGTAAAAGATATGGCCGAAAATATAATATTGAAAAGCAAGAAAGCTTCTGCTTTTATCGTCCCAATGAAAGAAGATCTGGACAAGCTCAGAAAAATTGTTTCGCAAGTATATTCACAGGATTTCAGTGTAATTATTTTAAAAATGGATATTACTGATCTTCAATCCATAACAGAAATTCATAAAGATTTTTCTAAAAAAGACAGAACAAAACTCAAGGATGAATCGTATATAAATGTGTACAACAGATTCTACAGGGCAACAGACGAATGCTTGGCAGTCATCAAGCAGATACTAAATTGTGTCGAACAAAAAAAATTCGACGCTGAATTAGACAGTTTATTTGATACCCTGAATAAAACATTCACCAAAGTCGAAGAGGATTATAAATTATTCGCATCTCAGGACTGAAAGCTTTTAGACTGAAACTCTGATGTTTTATCCGTATATAAATAACAGAAAGTATTTAAAGCTATAACTATCAATCGTTGTTATACTTGAATGGACAATAAATTAGGCCTGAGACCTTAAATAACAGAATCTGACACAAATTTCATTATCAAAATATGAATCATAATTTAGAAATACAAAAACTACTATTAAAGAAAGATTCGATAGAATCTCCGGAAGACCGTATCAACTTATTGAAACAAGCCATACAGATAGCTGATGCCAACAATGATCTCGACTGGGGTTTTGACCTGCGTCTCGACCTTATTTTCGAAGAAAGGGATACAGCTCATTGTATAGATAGTTTCGCCGCTTTCACCTGGCTGCTTAGCACATATGACTCTAACCCCGAAACATTTGACGAAAGTGATTTCTTATGGGAGTACAAATGGATGGCAGGTGCAGCACGGCGAAATGTAAACATATCGATGGAACAGGTTCATTCAATCATGGATGATCTGAAAATAAGAATGGAACGGAATGGATACACACTCAGAGGATACTACAGTGTATTAATATACTGGAACCTGTTTATAGGAAATACTGAAGAGGCAAAGAGAATTCTAACTTTACGGAACGAAACAGAACGAGATAGAATGTCGCATTGCCCCGCATGCGAATTAGATACACAGGTTGAAATAGAGCTGATAGAAGGAAATTTCGATAAAGCACTCTCTACAGCCTCTGATCTGATTACAAAAAAGCTGACATGCGGAGTAATGCCTCTGGTTACTTTTTGTAATCTTACGTATTATTTAGGCAAAGCCGGAGATGCCAGAGCTGCCCAGTTTTTCCCTAAGGCAGAAGAAGAAATTGCTGCTCTGAAAGAAAATGATACTTCACTGATATCGCATGTATCCAATCTCCTGTATTATCTTACCCTAAATAATAAGGACGAAGCTTGGCGATACTTCGAAAAGTATGCCGAATGGGAGGTCAACTCGGAAGATGCTGTCAGTTTCGATTTCTCTAAAAACGTACTACCTTTGCTAAAAGAAGCTAATAAAAAAGAGCTGAATCTGGGTATAAAATTACCCTATTATTCGTCTGGCAACATATATGATACAGAAGAGTTGTTTCAATATTATTATAAGAAAGCGAACGACCTCGCTATACGGTTCGATTCGAGAAATGGAACTGATAAATTCAAAATGGAATTAAGCGAAGTCCTGCAACCTACGATCAACTAACAAATGAATCACAATCTCGAAATACAAAAAATATTGCTTAATATTCAGCAGCTCAAAAAAGCTGAAGATCAGCTTACTTTACTAAAACAGGCCATAGCGTTGGCTGATGCGAATAATGATCAGGACTGGGGTTTTGACCTGCGTATGGATCTAATCCGTACCGAACAATTCACAGCTCATTCACAGGAGAGTTTTCCGGCTTTCGCTTGGATACTCAATACTGCGGACAACAACCCCGGTATGTTTTCGGAAGAAGAGATTCTTCAGGAATACAAATGGCTTGCTGCTGTTTCTTACAACAATCTTATAATAACAAAGGAACAGATCGAGAACATTTTCGAAGATTTCAAAAGCAGGTGTATCAAAGGCGGATTCAGCCTGCGGGAATATTATAATATCGTAGCGAATTACTCTTTGTTTATGGGTGATAAAATTGCTGCCCGAACATACCTAGACAATAGAGATAAAAAACCCGAGGATGCATTGTCGTCATGGAGTAATGACATGATCACTACTATTTATGTTGAAATGTTTGAGGGTGAATTTGAGAAAGCCATAGCACATATCAACGAATTTGTAGCAAACCAATCTTCTCACAAAATGAATTCCATACCCGTATATAGCGGGCTTATCTATTATCTGGGAGGAAAAATGGATGACGATAGGGTTACGAAATATTTTAACGAAGCCGATGATGAATTTTCGAAGCTTTCGGTTCTTCCTTTTCAATTATATGAAGTAACTTTGATGATGTACTACATGTCTAAGAAACAAAAAGACAGGGCATGGATGTACTTCGAAAAATATGTCAATCTGGAGATAGATGCCGAATCGGCTGTTCGTTTCGATTTTGCATTATCTGTACTTCACTTATTAAAGGGTGATGATACTCGTGTTCTGGATATGATAAGCAGCAGACAACCTTATTACAGAGAAGACAATACATATCACTTGACCGATCTGTACAACTATTATCTGGGTGTAGCAGCAGATCTGGCCGATAAATTCGATCAAAGAAATGGCAATACCCACTTCAAAGAACAGATGGATGAAGTTTTATCTTTCTTCTCATAGCTTTTGATCACAGGTATTTTGTTTAAATTATTATAATTATGGTTGAATTCAAAAGGACAAGTTCGGAAAACGCTGATTTTCTGAATTTGATACGGGAACTGGACTCTTTTCTTGATAAAGTAGATAAAAATGCCCATGCAGTTTGTGAGCAATACAATGCTACAGAATCGATAAAACACGTGATTATAGCTTATAATGAAAGCCAAAAAGCGATAGGATGCGGTGCTATCAGAGAATATACATCCGGCAAAATGGAAATAAAGAGAATGTATGTGCAGAAAGATGAACGGCGGAAGAATATAGCCTCTCAGATTCTAAATGAACTAGAACAATGGGCAGTGAATTTGGGCGCACAAATATGTATACTGGAGACCGGAAAGAAAATGTCCGAGGCTGTCAACTTTTATAAGAGAAATAACTATATACAAATACCCAATTACGGACAATACAAATTGATAGAAAGTAGTGTCTGTTTTGAGAAAATTTTATAAAGCAAAGGAATAAACTATGAGCCAGCCTTTAGCAGAACGCATGCGTCCAAAATCACTGGACGAATATATCGGTCAGAAACATTTGGTCGGTGAAGGTGCTGTTTTGCGTAAAATGATCGATTCGGGACGTGTACCCTCTTTCCTGCTCTGGGGACCTCCGGGAGTAGGAAAAACAACTCTGGCTCAAATTATAGCCAATACCCTCGACACACCATTCTTTACGCTGAGTGCTATCAATTCGGGAGTCAAAGATGTGAGGGAAGTAATAGATGCTGCCAAAAAGAATACTTTTTTTGATGCTCGCAATCCGATATTATTTATTGACGAAATACACCGTTTCAGCAAATCTCAGCAAGATTCATTGCTCGGGGCTGTAGAGACCGGTGTTATCACTCTGATAGGAGCTACAACCGAAAACCCTTCATTCGAAGTCATTCGTCCATTATTGTCCAGATGTCAGGTATATGTTTTGAAGTCACTGGAAAAAGCCGACCTCTTAGAATTGCTCAATAGAGCCATAACCGAGGACGTTATTCTCAAAACAAAGAATATAGACCTGCAAGAAACAGATGCGCTGTTAAAATATTCCGGAGGGGATGCCCGTAAACTGCTGAATATCCTCGATTTGGTGGTAGCCGCCGAAACAGAAGATTCATTCGTTATCAATGATAAAATTGTAACAGAACGTCTTCAGGAAAATCCTGCTGCTTATGATAAAGGCGGCGAAATGCATTACGACATTATATCGGCGTTTATAAAATCAATACGGGGTAGTGACCCTGATGCTGCGATCTATTGGCTTGCACGTATGGTTGCCGGAGGCGAAGACCCTAAATTTATAGCACGGCGTCTTGTTATATCCGCTGCCGAAGATGTTGGTCTGGCAAATCCCAATGCCTTACTTTTGGCTAATGCATGTTTCGATGCTTTACAAAAAATAGGATGGCCGGAAGGGCGCATCATTTTAGCCGAAACAACAGTTTATCTGGCAACCTCTCCCAAGAGCAATTCGGCTTACCTATCTATCGATAAAGCTTTGGCTTTGGTTGGAAAGACGGGGAATCTGCCCGTTCCATTACATTTACGCAATGCGCCTACCAAGTTGATGAAAGAGCTCGATTATGGCAAAGAGTATAAATATGCACACGATTACGAAAACAATTTCGTACAACAGGACTATCTCCCTAAAGAAATAAAGAACAGCCGATTCTGGGAAGCTCAAGATAATCCGGCCGAAGTTCGTACTTTGGAACACTTACGAAAATTATGGAAGAACAGGTATTGAAAGAGAATACCAATGAGCTGATCAAAATAGAAAAACCTCGAGCGCATTATCAAGGGGTTTTGTTCTCTGTCAGTATCCTAATCTTTATTTTCTCAATATGGATGATTTATTTATGGGCTACAATTATTAATTATCCTATATATCCCTTGATGTTCATATGTGGAGTTTTACCTTTATTACTTAGTATCTCTTTTTTTCGAACCTGCCTCCGTTGGGGAACACTGATGATATATGATGACAGATTAGAAATGCATTCTATATTAAAATTGAAAATCAGAAAAATATACTTTCGGGATATAGTCAGATCAGATGAATATGAAAGATACATAAAATATAAGGGTGGCGACAACCATCTTATTTTCACACTTTTTTCCAATGATAGCACTTCTATCTCAGTTAGATCCGATTTTTATAGTTCTTTTTATATTCTAAAAATTCTTTTCAAAAAAGAACAAGAAAAGACTATAGAGAATCGACCAACAAGGTTCAGATTCATATTATGGGGATTTAATTTATTATTAGGCATTAGTCTTTTACTTACATCTTTTTATAATTTTCAAACCAAACAAAATATTCACCCAAGTGAATTAATAGAACTTAAAGGGATTATTGCCAACCACCTACAGATAACAGAATCATCGTATATTAAATCTGTTTTTATTAAATTAGATATGTATCCCGATAATTCTTTTTTACTAGAGACTCCCCTTGTTTCAATAATAACAAATAATAACCTATTACAGGATATAAAATCAGGAGACTCTATTACTATTAAAGTTGATAAAAACGAATATCATCAGAAAATAGTGAAAGATATACCTTTATCCTTTAGTGAAAAGCTCAATTATAATAGTCCTTTGCAAATTTATACAATACAAACAAGAGATAAATCTTACCTGTCTTTAAATGAGTATAATGATAGTGTAATAAGTTATAAAACTAAAATGATGTATTTGTGGCTAGTAATAGGTGTTATAATCATATATATCAACTTAAAGAAAAAACCAAAAAATGTATTAGTCGAAAATAAAGACTATACTCCTCCTTATGAACATGGAAAAATAAGAAGACGCCAAGCTTCATTTCTTGACATCCCTGCTATCAAAAAACTTTTTAGAGAGTCGATAACGCATATCAACAATCAAGATTATACACCCGAACAAATATCAGCTTGGATAAAACGTGGCGAAAACGATGATATGTGGCGATCACGCATCATTAATCAATACTTTATTGTTGTAGCTTGTGACTCTGAATTATTTGGTTTTGCATCTATAACCGATGAAGGTCATATTGATTTTATGTTTGTACATCATCTGTATCAACACAGAGGATTTGGTTCGTTACTATTCGAATCGTTAGAAAATTTTGCTTATTATTTCTCTTTGAATACCCTTACTGTAGACGCAAGTATTACAGCCAAACCTTTCTTTCAGAAAAAAGGATTCTATGTATTAAAAGAACAACAAGTTGACATTGGCGAAATTTTAACCAATTATAGAATGGTTCGACAACTACAGGTTAATCAGTTCTTACTGAGAGCAACACCTTCGCCAGTGCCTCAGCACAACGCTCACCATCCATTGCCGCCGAAACAATTCCTCCGGCATAACCGGCTCCTTCTCCACAAGGAAAAAGACCTTTGATTTCGACATGCTGCATGGTCTCTTTATCCCTCAAAACCCGTACAGGAGAGGATGTACGACTTTCGACCGCTAATAGAACAGCCTGATTAGTCAAAAAGCCTTGGTATTTACGTCCTATTTGCTGTAATCCGTCTTTCAACCGTTTCGATATAAATGGAGGAAGCCATTCATGCAGATCTGACGAAACAATACCAGGAGCATAGGATGTTACAGGCAGGTCTTTACTCTTCTTATGATTCACAAAATCGTATAGACGCTGAGCCGGAGCAGTTTGTCGCTGCCCCCCTGCAATCCATGCTTTTTCCTCTATATCTTCCTGAAATTTCAATAGAGCGAGTTCGTTATACTTTGCATATTCGGGAAAATCTTCGGGATGAATCTCAACCACAATACCCGAATTAGACCACTTCGAACCACGACTGGCCGGAGACATACCATTCACCACTAATTGACGTTGTCCGCTGGCAGCAGCAACAATAATTCCTCCCGGGCACATACAGAAGGAGTATACCCCTCTATCACCCGATTGTACGACAAAGCTATATTCTGCCGCAGGAAGGTATTCGCCACGTCCTTCCTCCGTATGATACTGGATCTGGTCTATCAGGTGTGCGGGATGCTCTACACGTACCCCTACGGCCAAACCTTTTGCTTCTAATTTGATTTTCTTATCGTGGAGCATGTAATATACATCACGGGCTGAGTGTCCGGTTGCAAGTATGACATATCCTTCGAATGTTTTTCCGGTATTGGTAAGGATACCTTTTACCTCATTATTCTCAATGATCAATTCATCCATCCTTGTATTGAAATGAACTTCTCCGCCCGATTCAATGATACGTTCACGCATCCTTTGGATAATGGCAGGCAACCTGTCTGTTCCTATATGAGGATGGGCATCTACCAGAATATCGGTAACAGCTCCATGCTGACAAAAGACATTCAGTATTTTATCCACATCACCTCTCTTTTTGCTGCGGGTGTACAGCTTTCCATCCGAATAAGCACCTGCACCTCCTTCACCAAAGCAATAGTTAGATTCGTCGTTTACAATATGCTCCCGATTGATAGCCGCCATGTCTCTTTTGCGCTCCCTCACATCTTTACCACGTTCCACAACAATGGGGCGAACACCCAACTCTATCAGTCTCAGTGCAGCAAACAATCCACCGGGACCGGCACCCACAACTATAGCCTGAGGAGCCTGGCTTACATCCGGATAATGAGTCGGCATATATGATATTTCGGGTTGCTGCTCACCGGTATATAAACGAACACGTAAATTGATGAATATCAATTTCTGGCGGGCATCAATAGATCTTTTCAGTATCTGTAGATCGGTGATATCCGATATCTTAACTCCGGCTTTCGATGATGCCAGATTCTTTACAATATTTATATCTGATGCCTCTTTGGGGCTTATTCTTAAATCTATATCTTTCTGCATATAATCTTATTCTTCAAGGGAACAAAGATAAAGCAATTTAGATTACTTTTCTATCCACTTTTCTTATAGATAATTGATAAGCGCATAGGTTATATCTATTAAGATCACAGACCTATTTGTAAAATCAGGGAACGAGTTGATATACTTGCTTACTATAAGCACAACATATCATTAAATAAGTAACAGCAAGTATTTAATGATATGCTTTTAGATTATAACCAACTTGGGTTGCTTTACTTACCAAAGTAATAAAAAGGACTGAGACCTTACTTTCATTTACTTATATCTAAAATAGGAGAACTTATTGCAAATATTTCCTATTTTTGTATAAATCATAATATTTTACAACCATGATAATAGATAACCTTTCGAAACTAACAGAGTACGAAACACTAAATCCTCATTTTGGCAAAGCTATCAAGTTTATACAATCATTGGACTTAAAAAATCCTGAGCTCGGAAAATTCGAGATTGACGGAAAGAATGTATTTGCAAGCATTAGCGAAAGCAAATTAAAAACACCCGAACAAGCGAAACTTGAAGTACATAACAACTACATAGATATACAGATACCTATCTCGAAGGCTGAAGGTTTCGGTTGGACTGGAAGAAGTGAACTGACAAAAGAAGCTGCTCCTTTCGATGAAACAAAAGATATCCAATTTTTTGAAGACAAGCCAACACTAAATTTCGATTTGCAGCCCGGCAATTTTGCAATTTTCTTTCCTCAGGATGGACATGCCCCCTGCATCGGAGAAGGTATAGTCATAAAGATCGTTATCAAAATTAAAGTACAATAAAAATATGAGTTTATATCCATTAAAATTCGATCCTATTCTTAAATCAATTATTTGGGGAGGTTCGGATATATGTAAATTTAAAGGAATAGAACCTCAACAGGACGGTATCGGCGAAAGTTGGGAAGTGTCGGGCGTTGAAGGGAATATTTCCGTTGTAGACAGTGGTTCCGAAAAAGGTAAAAACCTTCAGGATCTGATAGCCGAGTATAAAGAACATCTGGTAGGAAAGCACAATTTCGAAAAGTTCGGAACTACCTTTCCTCTACTCATTAAGTTTATAGATGCCAGAGATAATCTGTCAATCCAGGTACATCCCGATGATGTTTTGGCAAAACAAAGACATAATTCGTTCGGAAAAACCGAAATGTGGTATGTGATAAATGCTGCTCCCGGAGCTTTCTTATACTCGGGATTCGAAAAACAGCTAACACCCGACGGATATGTAAAAAGTATCGAAGACAATACATTTGTAGACTATCTGGCTAAACACGATGTAAAGAAAGGTGATTCGTTCTTCCTTCCGGCAGGCCGTGTACATGCTATCGGATCAGGTACTTTCATCGCTGAGATACAACAAACATCTAATATTACCTATCGTATCTACGATTACAATCGCAAGGATGCTAATGGTAACGGACGGGAATTGCATACTGAATTGGCAAAAGATGCTATCGATTACAAATTGTACGACAGCTATCAGTTGAGTTACATTCATAAAGAAAATACACCTGTACAACTGGAGTCTTGCCAATACTTTACAACCAATCTGTTAGAATTGGATAAAGCCGTTATTTTTGATCAAAGCAATAAAGATTCTTTCATCATATATATATGTATGGACGGAGCTTGCCAGATCGAAGACGGAAGCAATACCAAAGTGGATGTAAAACAAGGAACAACGGTACTTATTCCGGCTGCTAATGCTGCCAAAATAACTATTACCCCTAAAGGGTTTGTTCAATTATTGGAAACATTTGCATAAACAGTATTGATACCATAAACAAAGAGGGGAAAATAAGATTTTTCCCTCTTTGCCGTTTAGAGACTCTGTTCTCTCAATTTTCATGTATTTGCGTTGAAATACAGATTCGACTCAACTATTGAGTCAAATATTTGTTGTACATTTAAGTCGATAAAGTCATTGAGTCGAATAAGGTCACAGACCTTTTTTATTTACTTACATCTTAAAAGTCATTATTTCTTAGGCATGGGAGTCTACTCCCAGACCCAAAGTATGTCTAACAATAGTCTGAGACTTTAATTTATATATCAAAATGCGAGGTATCTTAATTTTAAATACAGGAAGTCCAAAAACAAAAAATCGTGAAGATGTAAAGTTTTTTATCGGAGCTATGCTATCCGATCCGTTGGTGTTATCAACTGTCCCTAATTGGTTCAGGGATACATTAGCTAAGCGGATTATCGCTCCGTTGCGTGCTTCAAATTCAGCTTCGCACTACGAACTCATCTGGGATAATGAACACAATGAGTCACCTTTGATATACAACTCTCTACAATTAGCTGAAAAAATAGAATCAAGCACTGGGCTACCAACGGAAGTAGCAATGCGTTATGGATCACCTTCGATACTCGATGCATTTACCCGTCTGAAACAAAAATGTGCTACACTGCATGAAGTAATTGTAGTACCTATGTTTCCACAATATGCCCAATCATCTTATCAGACGGCTGTTGATGAAGTCGGACGCTGTTTTATGAGCAAACCGCAGTCATTCAGAATAAAATTCATCGAGCCTTATTTCAACAAACCCGAATATATATCAGCATTAGCTGATAGTATACGTCCGTTTACCGAAAAAGGTTATGATAAGCTCGTATTCAGTTTTCACAGCTTGCCTATAGCTCATGTCGAAATAGGATGGAAGAAAGGAAAAGACTTTGATTATGTGTTTCAGGTGAAAGAAACCGTGAGATTAGTAACAAAAGAACTAGGCATCGATCCGAAAAAAAACCGTATAGTATATTCTTCTGCAATCGGACGCAAATGGCTCAAGCCTGATCTCGAAGAAACGATGAAACAGCTTGCCGAATCGGGTACTAAAAAAGTGATCGCACTCACTGCCGGATTTCCTGCCGATAACCTCGAGTCGCTCTATGATATAGATATCGTGGCAAGGGAGGCTTTCGAAAGTAATGGAGGCAAAGAATTTTATTTCGTTCCGGGACTTAATGCAGAAGATTTCTGGGTAGAAGGACTAGTCAAAATCATATCTTCAAAAATTTAAGATCTCAGATCGTTTTTCTATTTTGGTAAATAGCAAAATCAAAATACAGTATTGAACACTTTCTATTTTTTTAATTGAAAATATCGGAACTACAGAATCTCTTTAGATTTCGATATTAAGTTTGTAATATCAATAATGTAAAAATTTAGGTATTATGAAGAGAGTAGGTATAATTTTGGCACTTTTAGCTATTGTCATCACATCATCAGCATTTGTTTTATTAAGAAATAAATATGTTTCGGTATCCGAACTTCCTAAAGAAGGGCAGGTATTTATTACATCTTATTTCAAAGGAAACAACGTTCTTACGATAGAAGAACGTTGGAACGAATACAAAATACTGCTTAATAACGGAACCAAAATCAAACTCGATAAAAACGGAGTCTGGGACGATCTGGAAGGCGAACACACTCAGCTTCCTTCGACTGTATTAAACCTCCTGCCACGAAAGGCTATCAGCTACATTCAAACGAATTTCAAAGAGTGGCATATAACAGACATGGAGAAAAAAAGATATGGTTATAAAATAGAGCTTATCAATGGAGCCTCGGATGTCGAAATAGAATTCAACAATGCCGGTGAAGTCCGGGATGTTGATTTTTAAGACAAATAATCATTGAAATCAGGAGATCCCGACCATCTAATTAAGTATCGGGATTCTTTTGGTTTTAGGTTAAAGAAATAAGTTTTATTATTTTTGTTCAAAACTAATGTCTCAGACCTATTTATGATTTTGGGTACAAAGAAATAGCCAAAGTCTGTTATAAACTAAATATTTTCTGCAACTTACTACTTTTGAAATTATATATTTACATACTGGTTGCCCTGTTAAGTTTAGCTTCAGCTATGGAAGCCAAACAAAAAGAAAAGGATCGCAGCGTATTGCCCCAAAAGTCAATACTTTTTCTCGATACCCATTTCCCTGATATACAAATTAAAAAGATTAAGTACGAACGGGATGATCAGGAATATGAAGTAGAACTACGAAGCGGGCATGAAATAGAATTTGATGGTAACGGTAATTGGACAGAGATAGAAGGCGAATACAGTCCGCTACCTAAATCGGTAATAGACCTAATCCCGAATAAAATAGCTGTATATATCTCTCGAAACTATCCGAGACGTCCTATTGTCCAAATCAAACGAAAGAAATACGGATACAGAGTTGATTTATCGAATTCGGCAGAATTGATGTTCAGTCACAACGGCGATTTTCTGGGAAAAGATTAATGTTTGTAGAATATAATCTCAATACGGAATACCCTATCCATGGGAAATGAATAAGATACACCAAATCCGTTTTTATCACAAATAGACTTCACCAGGTTCAGTCCTAAACCTATTGAATCTTTAGATTTATTACTCACCATACGGTCAAAAAGATTTCCTTTATTTTCTTGAGGAAGACAACTGTTTTCGATAATCAGCTTATCGTCTGACAACTGGATTTTTACAAAACCTTCGTTTGTATTATGCCGGATAGCATTTACCAGCAAATTGGAGATCAGAATATCAGACAGAGTTAGATCCATGTCAATAAATAAATCGTCACACGCAATATCGACAGTTATGGCTTTAGCCTCAATCAGCTCTTCGATATTTTCGAGAAAGTCTGTTATTACCTGTTTCACATTTACTTTTACGATATCCTGAAACTGATCATTTCTGATTTTTGTGAGTAGCAGCAAAGACTTATTCAAATTCGACAATCTCGATATGGCATTTGATATCACCGAAAGAGATACAATGGAGTCTTTATCTAGCGTATACTGCTGACGAATAATATCTATTCTCGATTTAATGATAGCCAGAGGAGTCTGCATTTCATGTGAAATATCTTCGGAAAAATTCTTCGTATTTTCATAATCCGAGTTGATTTTCCCTACCATTTTATTGACCACCTCATTAAGCTTATCAAACTCTTTTATACCCGAATTAGTCAGGCTCAGATTACGGCCTATTTCCAGATCATAGTCATCAAGCTTTTCTAAAGTATCATTAAACGGAGACCAGACTTTTTTCTTCAGGTAGAGATCGACCAGATAAGTAAAGACAAAAAACAGGAGAAACAAAGCCAGGATAGAGCCTATCAAAACATATAAAAGATCGCCGAACTCAAATGTCTGCTGATTGACATTTACCAGATGCAGCCTGTTTTTATATTCAATAGTAAAATACAATTGACGATAAGGAAGAAAAGCCCCTGAATTTTCGTTATATAGCAAGGTATCTTTTATTCCCAAAGGATAATTGTCGGTAGGATTTATAATCCTCTGCTCGACCCTTTGAGGCTGAATGACCGAGGTTGTAAACTCAATCATAGTATCATTCAACGCTACATAATTTTCGATACGGGTTTTGTATTCGTAAAGTATCTGGTCGGTAGATTGGTGAATGAATATTTTGAAAATAAAGAATATAGACACTCCCCCCAGAATCATAATAGAAAACAGGGTCAGTAAAAGATATTTACGTATAACATGAAACAGTCTCATCTCTCTCCAAACTGATAACCGATACCATATACCGTATGAATATAGTCAATAGAACCGGCATCGATCAGCTTCTTCCTCAGATTTTTTATATGAGTGTAGATAAAATCATACGAATCTGCCATCAGGCTCATATTATCGCCCCACAAATGCTCGGCTATAGCCTCTTTGTCTAATACTTTCGACTGGTTGGTGATAAAATAAAGCAGCAGATCGTATTCTTTCTTAGTCAGTACGATTTCTTTGCCAGATACAGTTACTTTACGACTGTCGAAAGTAATCTGTATTTCATTATAATCAAGAGTATTTCCTCCTTTAAAGTTCCGCCTGCGGATAATCGACTTTATACGCGCATTAAGTTCCGAAAGGTGAAAAGGCTTAGCCAGATAATCGTCTGCACCGATATCTAATCCGACCAACTTATCATCCAGTGAATTTTTTGCCGAAATAATTATTACACCGGCTTCCGTATCTTTTTGTTTTAATAAGCGGATCAGATCCAGTCCGCTTCCTCCGGGCAGGGTGATATCTATTATCAGGCAGTCATAATTATAGAGAGAGACTTTGTCTTCTCCTTCGATATAATCAGAAGCTGTTTCGATGGCAAAACCTTCCGATTGCAGATATGTAACAATAGACTCCTGCAAATCAATTTCATCTTCGACTAACAGTAGTTTCATTTGAGATGTTGTTTTAGATTATTATTCAGAGGGAACAATCTTAACTCCGATCTTTTCGATGCCCGACAAGGGCTCATCACTCATTCCCTGTACTATTTTCAATGTATAATTACGTTTATCCGTAAAGATAAATTTCTTTTTATACGCAACTGTCAATTGATATATAGATCCGAAACCGGCTCCGTACCAGTTACCGTCTTTATCCGCTATTGTATATTCTATTTCGTACGACACGGGCTTTTTCGATCCGAAATCATCGGTCGCATAAAACCAGATATTCTGGTATTCGTAATTTGTATTATTTACGATTTCCAAATCAATATTGCAAGGTATACCCGTTAGTATAGCTGTCGAGTCTATGTCGAAAGTCAAAGTATCGAGCCTGCTCCAGCTATTATTCTTTAACTCCTTAAAGTGATAATATGCCTCCCGATTGTTACACGAGAGACATATTAAAGATATTATTATAACACTGAGTGTGTATATTGGCTTAAGCTTCATTCTGAGGGGTATTATCTTTTCCCTGATTATGGTTATCGTTATTCCTGTTTCTATTGCGATTGCGGTTATTACGACGATTGCGTTGCTGCTGGTCACCATTATTATTGGCATTAGCTTCTTCACGATTACCGTTCATTCGCTGATTATTATTTGCATTGTTGGAAACACCAGGCTTCGAATCCCGATCTCTATCCCTATTCCGGTTTGGATTCGGATTCGGATTTTGTCCTTGCGATTGATTCTCATTCTGAGGTTGACGCTTGTCTCGGTCACCTCTTATAACCTTTTTCTTTCCACCATTGCGTACTCCGCCTTTATTATCAAATCGATTGATATTTTCTTGTTCCAGAATATCTTTTGTGGTCGCTTTTTCCTGCACCTCATCTTCATCAACGGTTAGTTTCAACGGCTTATGACCACCCTTATTCATTCTTATAACCTCATACACCCTGTCTTTGGGTAACGATATAAGATTTGCCGCAAAATTTTTGTCAGTCGAATAAGTCATCGTTCCCGACAAGATATCTGTTTTAAAATGGAAATAAGCACCGTCTTTGGTATCCAGAATAATATCTCTTGATGGCAATTTCCGTTGAGCTTCTACATAAGCATCCACCTCATAATTAAGACAGCATTTCAGCTTTCCGCATTGTCCCGCCAATTTCTGGGGATTTAGTGATATATCCTGAAAGCGCGCCGCTGAAGTAGATACCGAAACAAAGTTAGACATCGAACTCGAACAGCAAAGCTCCCGGCCGCAAGGTCCGATACCTCCTACCCGTCCGGCTTCCTGACGTGCTCCGATTTGTTTCATTTCTATCTTTACACGGAATTTTTCAGCATACACTTTAATCAATTGCCGAAAATCGACACGTTCATCAGCAATATAATAGAATATCGCTTTATTACCGTCTCCCTGATATTCCACATCACTGATTTTCATCTGTAATCCAAGCTCTTCGGCTATCTCTCGAGCCCGCAGCATGGTCTTATGTTCCAATGCTTTTGCTTCATTGTATTTATCAAGATCCGCAGGTTTAGCCAATCGGTATATCCGTTTGTGCTCACCGGGTTGAGCCCGATAATTATTTTTACGCATCTGTAGAGGTACAAGCTTTCCGGTAAGAGTCACTTCTCCGATATCGTGTCCGGGAGTAGCTTCTACGGCAACGACATCCCCTTTATACAATTCGAGATTGTTACTGTTCAGATAATAGCCCTTTCGGGTATTCTTAAACTGAACCTCCACCATCTGAGAACTTGACTCAGCTTCAGGCAAATCGCTAAGCCAATCGAAAACCTCGAGCTTATGAGTTCCTTTGGTACAGCTGCACTTACTCTTTTTGGAGCAGCCTCCGCAGCCTTTGCTTTCGGTCGATTTACTACTGCCGCATCCACAGCCTTCTCCTGTCTTACAACCACACGCACCTCCGGGATTCTTTCCACATGTACAGATATTGTCGTCAGCCGAAGTACTCATTTTAAATGTCACTTCAGGTTTTACTTCCGATTGATCTTTTCTATCATCTTTACATGTACATCCTATTGGGGTTTTGCAGGTTCCTTTGCAATCGTTTATACGTTTGCTTTCTCTATTGTGATTTAAACTGAACTCCATTATATATATTTAGATGTAAATAAAACAAAGTCCCTTTTCTCGACTTTGTGGGTTTATATTTTTTGAACAAGCTCCGGACTCCGATAAATCGGGTGTCAGCTTGTCGAATATGCGAATTGTTATCTTTTCAATAACATTGTTATCTTAAGACACAAATCGAAGAATACCATCTTCGCATTTACGTTTTGCTCAATATGCCTTTCGGCCAAAGCCAGTTCGTCTGTAAAATCAATGATATTACGCTCATTGATAAAAGGAGCGAAACGAACACCGAAATTAGCTTCATCTTGTTTCAGATAGACCATTTCAGGTTGATGGAGATTACTTACAAAATACTCTCTGATCATCCGCTGGCAATATACTAAAAAATTCTTTTGTCTTTCTCTCCCAACCGATGCAATTTCGTTTGCTATCGATTTTATATCCTTAATACTACGGGCATAAGACGAACGCATCATTGTAACAAACAGATTGAAAAAAAACTTATGTTCTTCGTTCAAGCTGATCGTTTCTATTGCTTTCAGATAGCTTCCATTAGCGATATGCGCAACAGATAACGCATCTTCGGGCTGAATATTATATTCAGATTGTAAAGCCTTAGTTATATCTTCTTTGGCTACATTATGAATATTTACACGCTGGCAACGCGACTGAATAGTGGTAATTATCTGATCGGGACTATTAGAAACCAATAGAAAAACCGTATTGTCGTAAGGTTCTTCTATTATCTTCAACAGTTTATTAGCACAAGCTTCATTCATTCTTTCGGGCAACCAGATAATCATTACCCTGTACTTAGCCTCATATATTTTAAGGCTTAGTTTTCGGATAATCTCTTCGCTCTCCCTTGTATAGATCATCCCCTGTGCATTTTCTGCTCCCAGATAAGCTAACCATTGGCTTATATTGAAATAGGTATGACTGGTTACGAATGTTCGGAAATCAGCTATATAATCGTCGCAAATTTCTTTTTTGTCTTTCTTTATTACTGGAAAAACAAAATGTAAATCGGGGTGAGCCAAATGCCTGTATTTTAAGCATGACGCACACTTACCACATGGTTCATTTTCCTGAGGATCGAGACAATTGAGATATTGGGCGTATGCTATAGCCAAAGAAAACTTCCCTACTCCCTCCGGTCCGCATAAAAGCCTCGCATGGGGCACAATCCCTTTCTTCACCGAATTTATCAGTTGCTCTTTTATTTCTTGCTGCCCTACTATATCTCTGAAAAACACGTTATGCTATCCTTATTTTTTTTGTTTATTACTTAATCACAGTTAAATGATCGCTATCAACTATTTACCGTTAACTGATCATTATTAACTGACTAGTACACTTCTTTTGCTATACGGCGTACACTATCGGTTGCCATCAGCGAATAAAAATGAATACTGGGTACTCCTGCCTCAATCAATTCTTTCGCTTGTTGTATCCCCCATTCAACTCCTATTTCTTTTGCTGCGGCATCGTCTTTACAAGCTCTAAGCTCAGAAGCAAGTTCTTCGGGTATATCCGAACGGAATATACGTGGCAATACTGTCAGCTGATTTTTCAGACAGATAGGCTTAATTCCGGGAATAATCGGAATGGTTATACCTTCGGCTCTACATCTATCAACAAATGAGAAGTATTTTTTGTTGTCGAAAAACATCTGCGTTACAACATATTCTGCACCCAAATCTTGTTTCATTTTCAAATAATGAAGGTCTGATTCGAAATTAGGAGCCTCCTCGTGTTTTTCGGGATAGCAAGCCATTCCATAAGAAAAAGGTGTATCGAATTTATCGAAAGTCGACTCATCGACAGATATTCCCTGATTAAATTCATTGACCTGTTTTTGCAAATCAGTTGCATGAGCATTGAAGTTTCCGACCATTTGCTCAGCATCTAATTTATTTGCATCACCTCTCAACAATAGGAGGTTATGTATTCCCAAAAAATTCAAATCGATCAATGCATATTCGGTTTCTTCTTTCGAAAATCCTTTACAAATCATGTGAGGAATAGCAATCACCTTATACTTATTTTGTATGGCAGCGGCTATAGCAACTGTTCCCGGACGTTTACGCACATTCACCTTACGCACCGATCCATCGGCCATATTCTTATAAATATTCTCACTGTGATGTGTAGTTATATTTATATACTTAGGATCAAACTCTATCAACTTATCTATTATATTGTATACCTTCTCTATGCTGTTTCCTTTCAATGGAGGAAGGATCTCGAAAGAGAAAGCCGTCTTTCCTTTATTCTGAGTAATTAAATCTGTAACTTTCATTATAGTATATATCGATTTTATCCGTTAATATGCCAACCATCTATCATTTGAAGATTGCCTTGAAAAGGTCGTTTCCATTTGCATAAATCAATAGTGCAAATAAGAATACCATCCCTGCAATCTGAGCATATTCCATAAATTTTTCATTCGGCTTACGACGAGTGATCATTTCATATAGAAGAAACATTACATGCCCTCCATCTAATGCAGGAATCGGTAATATATTCATTACCGCCAGAATAACAGACAAAAACGCTGTCATAAACCAGAACGCCTGCCAATCCCATGTCGCAGGGAAAAAGCTTCCGATAGCTCCGAAACCACCCAAATTAGAAACTCCTTCTTTGGTAAATACGAATCTCAGCTGAGCAACATATCCGCTCAATGTTTCTTTAGCGAGTTTCAATCCGGCGGGAAACGATTCAAAAAAGCCTATATTGTCATGTTGTGACTTAAAGTATTTATTAAAAGGACCTGAGTAAAAACCTAAAGTCCCTGTGCTATCGACATGAGCTGTAGCAGTATGTAAAGAATCGTCACGATAAAAGCTGATCGTAACATCCGTATTTTTTCTTTCAGTCAGTAATTTGCGTAAAGAAGAGAAAGACTCTACATGCTTGTCTCCTACCCCAACAATACTGTCCCGAGATACCAATCCCATTTTCAAAGCCTCGGACTCAGGCGTTACACTATCCACCACTGCTGGTAAAAGAACTTCGTAAGCCATTTTTTTAGAAGCAATTACCTTATCAGCAAAATCAGCAGGTAATTTTATTGTCTGAAGATGTCCTGCGCGTTCCACAACAACCTGTTCGGCTTTTACAAAGCTCATCAGAGTATTCATGTCAAGAGTTTTATCCATATGATAACGGAGGTCTTTACCATCGGCACTAACCAGTTTATCTCCATTGCGGAAACCTGCGCCTTGAGCAACTTCACTAAACTCCATCCCAGTAGAAATATCTTTCATCGGAATATAAGAATTCCCCCAGGTGAACAGAATCATCGCATAAATAAAAATAGCCAGCAGAATATTAAACAACACACCGCCAATCATAACCAAAAGCCTTTGCCAGCTTGGTTTTGAACGGAATTCCCAATCCTGGGCAGGCTGTTGCATCTGCTCCTTATCCATCGACTCGTCTATCATACCTGATATCTTAACATATCCGCCCAATGGCAACCAACCGATACCATACTCGGTATCGCTTTTTTTAGGTTTAAATTTGAATAACGAAAATCCTATATCAAAAAACAAATAAAACTTTTCTACTCTTATTTTAAAAACTCGAGCAAATAAGTAATGCCCAAATTCATGAACAATCACTAATATTGATAAACTTAAAATCAGCTGTAACGCCTTAATGAAAAATGTCTCCATTTATTATTATTTTCTTATATAAGGTCCTAGACCTATTTTATTTACTTACCAAGCATAACAACGACAGAATATTAGGTTTCTGAATACATCATTAAGTACTTGTTGTTATTAAAAATTTATTTTCTATTAATATCTGCTCATATCTCACGTCCTCAGGATCATATTTTCGATAAATAAGGAATACCAACTAAAGAAAATCATCAATCCCTGATAATACAGATACGATATCGCGGTACAAAAAACAGCAACCAATGCTATAGCAGTTATAAGTTTCTGAGTATCTATCGGCTGTTTGTTTTCTTCAGTAGCAGGAACAACTGTCGTTTTACAGAGAATATCTCCAAGACGCTGCCCCGAATTAGCCATATACAGGATAAATTCTACAGGCCAGATAACCAGAAACAAATTCCGTACAGCCATCCGAAGATAAGAAACCTGCCCCCCATCCAAACGCACCAATTGATACTTATGGAGCCGTTTACCAATACTCCTCCCCCCGAAAAAGTCTTTGCAAAGGAAATAAGTATAACCAATACCACAAGCAATGGAAAGTGGCAGCATCATAACAGACAGACCATTGAACATTTTTCTCATCAACATTAAGGACTCTTCTTCCGACATGTGAGCTGTACTTCCCATATATGAGTTCATATCAAACTCATTCTGAAACATCTTCATCGCAATGGCATTTGCTATAATAGAAATACACATCATCGGCAGATAATCTACAAATGCAGAAACAAGTCTGGAAGACTTCGAAACCTGTATCATTTGTTCCTGAATACAATTCTTTTGTTCATTCATAGTTTTAGCGGCTTATCAAATTAAAGATAATGCTATGTCTCTGGCTTCGTCATTAGAAGCAACATAGTCTTCGTATGCAGGTTTATTGATAAATGTTGTCTTTTGCATAGTTTTCTCGATAATATCACTCATTTCAAGAAAACCCACTTTATCTTTCAAGAAGGCATCTACCACGATTTCATTCGCCGCATTAACAATACAAGGCATATTCCCTCCAACATTTGCCGCTTCGAATGCAAATGCAAGATTACGAAAACGCGTCATATCGGCAGGTTCGAAAGTCATTGTTGCCAGTTTAAAGATATCCAGCCTTTCGAAATTCGATTTTAAGCGGTTAGGATAGGCAAATGCATATTGTATCGGCAATCTCATATCGGGCATACCCAGCTGGGCGATAATAGAAGAATCTTCGAATTGTACCATCGAGTGAATAATGGATTGAGGATGAACTACCACTTCTACCTGAGCAGGAGTCACCCCGAACAGCCATTTCGCTTCTATCATCTCAAAGCCTTTGTTCATCATAGTAGCCGAATCGATTGTGATTTTAGCTCCCATATCCCAATTGGGATGTTTTAAAGCCTGAGCTTTTGTAACTTTCTGTAATTGTTCTGGCGAATATGTACGGAAAGGGCCTCCCGATGCCGTCAGCAATATCTTCTCGATGGGACTATTCTCACCGTTCAAACACTGGAATATGGCAGAATGCTCGGAATCGACCGGCAATATAGGCACACGGTATTCCATAGCCAAAGAAGTGATGAGCTCTCCGGCTACAACCAATGTCTCTTTATTGGCCAAGGCAATTGTTTTTTTCGCTTTAATGGCACTGATAGTAGGAGCCAGCCCCGAATAACCCACCATAGCGGTAAGTACGATATCGATAGATTCGTCTTGCACTACTTGCGAAATAGAGTCTGCCCCCCCCCATACTTTTATAGGCAGATCAGACAAAGCCTCTTTCAAGGCTATATATTTATCATCATTGGCAATAACAACAATTTCGGGTTGAAACTCCCGAGCCTGCCTGATCAAGAGATCCAGACTGTTATTTGCTGTTATGGCATATACTTCAAACTTATCAGGATGTTCACGGACAACATCGAGAGCCTGAGTTCCGATTGATCCTGTTGATCCTAATATTGCGAGTTTTCGTTTCATTGTACTTTTAGAATGATATATATAGTTCGGGATTAACCGGACTACCTTTGTACCACAACTCAAACTGCAAAACATGTTTACGGTCTGTCGCTGCGGTTATATTTTCTTTGTTTCCTTTATCTTTTTTGTTTTTATTGCTCTCCACATCCCCGCTTTCACGGCTTACTATGGCAATAGCCTCTCCTGTACGGACTTTATCCCCTGTTTTTTTCAATAACATTGAGACCCCTTTATATACGGATATAAAGCCATTCTTGTGCTGCAACTGAAGGATATATCCTGCATCGGGGTCATAGCCTGCGAATACAACAACCCCTTCGAGCGTAGCAACTATATTATCACTGGCTGCGGCTATTTGCAAACCGTACCGGCGCAAGGACGCATTGAAATGACTTGTTACAACACCTCTCACCGGACGAAAGAAAGTAACTCCCTCGGTTGGAGCCTGATCGCTGGTCGAAATAGACGACAGGTTATATTTTTCAGTCTCTTCATAGTCCTGCCTGTATTTTTTTTCCCGGCTTGTACTTTTCAGAGATTTATCATCTTCGGCAATGCGTACAGTATCTACTTTATTCTTCGATTCGGGTTGTACTTTACCTGCAAATATGTCTTTTATATTCTGTAAATAAGCCTCCTGATAATGTTGTTGCTGCTCGAGAGAATCTACCTGCATTGCGGTTTTAATAGCCTGTTCCCTGATTTCGGAATCAAGATATCCCGGTAAATAATTTCTCAATGGAGTAGATATAATAATAACAGAAGACACAACCATCAATATGAACAAAGATGTCAGATATAACATAATACCATTAAACATCGAAACCCGAAGCTTCCAAACTTCCTCCAATGTATTCTCATTCAGAATAGACAGGCGGTATTTGAAATGCATCCGTTTCCAGAAGCTATGTCGGTTTTTATCTTTTCTCTTTGCCATTCAATATTTTAAGCAATAATACTCTGCTTTTTTATTATCTTATTCCCGCATGTAACAAAACCACATACAACAAATGAGATTTATTCAGAATTGCAAATTTAATAAAAGAAATAAAGTTAACGAATTTGATATTCACTATATTCTTTAAAGAAACATAATTTGAGGGTAATAAGATCGGGCTCTCTAAAATAAATTGGACAAAAACCTTTCTTTAATTATTTTTTAGTTATTTTTGCAGCCTGCTTTTTTGGGTGCTTGCATCAGATAAAGTAGTTATAATTAATATATCTTATTTATTATAAATTAAGTATGAGTCTTTTAAGCGAGAAACTATATCGGTATGATGCAGCACGCAATGCTCGCGCCGCAGGTATCTATCCTTATTTCAGAGAAATCCAAAGTGATCAGGATACAGAAGTTGTTATAAACGGAAAAAAAGTCCTGATGTTTGGCTCCAATGCCTATTTAGGATTAACTAACCATCCGGCAGTAAAAGAGGCTTCGATCGAAGCTATCAAGAAATATGGGACAGGAATGGCCGGTTCTCGTTTTCTAAATGGAACTCTAGACATACATGTCGAACTGGAAAGAAAACTTGCCGCATTTGTAGGTAAAGAAGATGCTTTGGTATATTCTACCGGATTCAATGTTAATCAAGGTGTTGTAGGGTGTGTTACCGGACGCGAAGATTATATTATCTGGGACGAACTGGATCATGCTTCCATTATAGAAGGAAACAGGGCATCTTTATCAAATAAACTGAAATTCCGTCACAATGATATGGAGTCGTTGGAAAAACAACTTCAAAAATGTGAACCCGATAAGGTGAAGTTGATTGTAGTAGATGGTGTATTCAGCATGGAAGGTGATGTTACCAACTTACCCGAAATAGTAAGGCTGTCTAAAAAATACAATGCGAATATTATGATTGATGAGGCTCACGGCCTTGGTGTTTTTGGCAAAAATTTCAATGGTAAAGGGGTTCATGATTATTTCGGATTGACCGATAATATGGATCTGATTATGGGGACTTTCAGTAAATCCCTTGCATCCATCGGTGGATTTATCGCTGCCGAAGAAGCAATTATTGACTATCTACGTCACAATTCACGCCCATATATATTCAGTGCAAGTATCACTCCTAGTGCTACTGCAGCTGCAAGCAAAGCGCTGGATATCCTTATTGCAGAGCCGGAACGTGTTGCACACCTTTGGGAAATAACAAACTATGCATTGGAAGGTTTCCGTTCTTTAGGATGTGAAATAGGGCATACTTCAAGTCCAATCATCCCTCTGTATATCAGAGATAATGAAAAGACATTTATCATCACACGTACACTTTTCGAAGAAGGCATATTTGTAAATCCGGTTGTATCCCCGGCTGTTGCGCCTAAAGATACACTGATCAGATTTTCATTGATGGCTACACATACAAAAGAACAAGTAGATATTGCATTGGACAAGATCGGACGGATTTTCCGTAAAATGGGGGTCCTTACTGAAAATGTAGAAAAAGCATAAATAATACTCCAGATAATAAGTTAACCCCTATTTCGTTTCAGGAAATAGGGGTTATTTATTTTTATTCAATATCTTTAAATATGATTAGAATAGTTATTGTCTGCCTGCTTGCTTTATTAGCCGAAAATATGTCAGCTCAGTTTTCTGTGCCATCCGGAAATACTGTATTTGATTATACTTCCAACTTATCGGGAACGGACATCAAACATATATATGTTTTTAATAAACTGACAGGAGCGACACTTACTTATTCGACCAACAGCTCCAATGTTGTAGCTTTCTATAAATATACGGGCAGCCTTTCAGATAAACAACCTATACCTACATCAGATATAACATGGAGTAACAGCAATAGCCAAACTATCTACACGATTAAAAACCTCGAAGACGGAAAAGGATACATTGCGGAAACCAATGGAAACACGACTGAAATAGTCGGCATAATTGACTACAGCCTACATATACCACAGCTTAACAGTATAGAAGTGTCGGAGGGAGAAGACAAATGCAGTTCGATAAAACTTCAGATAAATAAAAAGGACAACCTGTACTTCAATACACCTGCCGGAAAAATACTGCAAATAACCCGACTGTACGATTTGGAATACGAAACACTGGATGCTTCAACGAAAGAATTTACCCCGATAACTAACAAAATCGAATCAATAGCGATCGGATCGGATTTACCGGTAGATGCCCCTCTGATAGATACTAAATTCACAATATCGGGTGACCAATTCGCCAAATATTTTGGACAGTCAATAATTTTAGAAAGCGATACATACACAGCCATTGCAGTCAAAGGATATATAGAAACAGAACAAACATCCGTAAATACAGATAATGAGTTATCCGAAGAGTTAGGAGGATCGGCTCCTGTAGAAATTAAATTCTATGGATATGCAAACGAACCTGTGACATTATATTATACATGGTTTATATATAATCTGAAAAATCCGAATGATTTAGTCGCCAGATACACCGATAAAAATATATCTTACACATTCCGAGAATCAGGCGAATACAAGATTGTACTGGAGGTTGCCAATCGGTCTTCATCATGCCCTGACACTACCAGTATCAATTTTAATATAGACGAATCAAAACTTGAAATACCCAACTATTTTTCACCCGGAAAAGATGGAGAAACAACTAAAGAGTTCAGAGTCTATTACAAATCGCTGGTCAAGTTTAAATGTTCGATTTTCAATCGCTGGGGTAATAAGATATACGAATGGACAGACCCTTCTAAAGGATGGGACGGAAAATACAAAGGCAGCTATGTTTCTACCGGAGTTTACTTTTATGTCATCACAGCCGAAGGTTCGGATGGAAGAAAATATAAGAAGGGTGGAGATATAAACATTCTGCGAAGTAAGTAGCAAGAAGACTTACTTTATCTCTTTCATCGTAACAAAACAAAACCGGCATATAATAAACACAATATAAGCAAATATCAGATACCTCACGCAATCTATATGATGCAAATAAACTAAAGCGTAAGTAGCAGTGAGTATAGCTGCGGTGATCAATGTCGCTGATTTCAATATAGATAATACATTTGTCTTTTTACCCCATACTGTCGGTTTGAATACCCAATTGATAGGCACAACAAAGGCATTAACCAATAAAATAGAGTATGACATGTATTCGTGCCTAATATCATTAAGCAAGCACAGTACAGCAACCAAACCGATCATTGCGCCATAATACAGCTTACCACCTTTCGTAGAAGCACTTGAAGGCATATCGGTAGCCATAAAAATGGTACCTAACAAAAGACCTCCGACTGAAAAGCGTATATTTTCGGATGCAAATACTTGCAGCAACACAAAAAAGGTAACTAACAGCGCAAAAGGTATATGCCACGATATACGTCTGCGAAGCAATAAATATACACCTCCCACAATCAGGAGAATAACAGAATATTCACCTATTGCTCCGGAAGATTTGAAGAATAAGGAATTCAGATAAGTGATTAGGCCGGTATCTCCAAATGCACTGAAAATATTCAGGTCTTTAAAATTTACATAATCCTTATTATACCAGATACTCCCCGAAGTCATAACCGCAGGAAATGTATAATATAATTGAAAAGTAGTCCACTTAGTAATTGAAAAGTATACCACTAAG
>OGZT01000122.1_pt1 | contig 59422 bp, 65 predicted proteins | sample 1576891 | NCBI WGS metagenome assembly OGZT01 (sample SAMEA3541521, study PRJEB24748) | human gut metagenome | biome: human gut; feature: human-associated habitat; material: faeces | place: China | collected 2012 | reverse complement strand
TGCATCGTCACGGCGGACGAGTTCGACACCTACCCGCCCAAGCTCCCCATCCGGTTGTTGTCGATGCCGCCCATCATCGTGGCCTCGCTCATCGGCATCCTGTTGAGCCTCATTCAGGCGATCACCCAGTTGCAGGAACAGACGCTGACCTTCGGCGTCAAGCTGCTGGCCGTAGTCCTGACCCTCTTCATCATGGGGGGATGGCTCAGCGGTGAAATCCTTCGCTATGCGGACGATATTTTCAGCCGTTTCTACATGATACGCTGATTGGCGAGGGCCGGGGAAGACCCCGGTGCGAAGAAGAGGGCTAGGATAGGGGGAGACAGCGGCATCGCCGGGCGGCACGTTGCAAAGCGGCCTGCATCTTCCACGGAGGCTTCATTTGGATTATCAGGCACTGTTCAACGAACTGCACCTTTTCGAGCAACTGCTGGCGCTGCTGGTGGGGATGCCCCGGCTGTTCATGCTCGTGCAGGTGGCCCCGTTCATGGGCGGGAACATCCTCACGGGGCAGTTGCGGACGACCGTGGTTTTTGCCTGTTATCTCGTACTGCACCCCGCCATCGTCGCCAGCCTCCCCGAAACGCAGGGCCTCTCTCCTTCCACGTTCGCCCTGTACGGGGCCATCCTTGTCAAAGAAACGCTCATCGGGATGCTTCTCGGCTACCTGTCCGGCATGTTGTTCTGGACCATCCAGTGCGCGGGCTTCTTCATCGACAACCAGCGCGGCGCGTCCATGGCGGAAGGGGCCGATCCGCTGTCCGGCGAACAGACTTCGCCGCTCGGCTCGTTCTTTTTCCAGAGCGCCGTCTACCTGTTTTTTTCCACCGGCGCATTCCTCGCCCTGCTTGGCGTGGTTTACGCCTCTTACGAAATCTGGCCGGTCACGCAGCTCATCCCGCTCAGCGTGTTTAAGGACATCAACCTGCCGTTGTTCTTCGCCGGGCGCGTGAGCTGGCTCCTGCTCATGATGCTTCTGCTCTCAGGCCCCATCGTGGTGGCCTGCCTGCTCACCGACGTTTCGCTCGGGCTCATCAACCGCTTCGCTTCACAGCTCAACGTGTATGTGCTTGCCATGCCCATCAAGAGCGGCGTCGCGGCCTTTCTGATGCTGTTCTATTTCATGATGCTGCTGTCGAACGCGACAGGATTGTTCGATGGGGTCAAGGCCGATTTCGAGCAGCTCAGGAGGCTGTTGCCGTGAGCGACAAAACCGAACAGCCCACACCGAAACGCCTCCGCGAATCGCGAGAGAAAGGGGATGTGTGCAAAAGCCAAGACGTGCCGTCGGCCCTGACCGTGCTCGCCTTGTCCGTCTATATTGTCGTGATGGGGCGGCAGCTGCTGGAATCGCTGCTGGCGATGATGGAGCTGCCCATGAAACTGTTGTCCACGCCCTACGCCGAGGCAGCGCCGCGCGCCGCCGAAGCCACGTTCCACATAGCTGTTTCTATCGTCGCTCCGCTCGTCGGCCTCGTCATGGCCGTGGCCCTCGTCGCCAACCTCGGACAGGTCGGCATACTGTTCGCCTTCAAGGGGGCCATGCCCAAGCTCGAAAACGTAAGCCCATCCAAATGGTTCCAGAAGGTTTTCTCCATGAAGAACCTTGTGGAGTTCCTCAAGAACATCATCAAGGTGACGGTGCTCGGCGTTACCGTCTGGGTTGTCATGCGGGATCACCTGCCGACGCTGTTCGCCATCCAGCGGGGGACGATCTGGACCATGTGGGAAGTTCTCGGGATGGCTGTCAAAGACCTGCTGCTCATGGCGGCGGGCGTCTTCTGCGTCATCGCCGCCGTGGACTATCTTTTTCAGAAATGGCAGTACACCAAGAACCATATGATGTCGAAAGATGAAGTCAAACGGGAGTACAAGGAGATGGAGGGCGACCCGCAGGTGAAGGGCAAGCGCAAACAGCTCCATCAGGAAATGCTCTCCCAAAACGCGCTGGGCAACGTGCGCAAAGCGAAGGTGCTCGTGACCAACCCGACCCATTATGCCGTGGCGCTTGATTACGAAAAGGACAGGACGCCGCTCCCGGTTATCCTTGCCAAGGGCGAAGGGTTCCTCGCCCAGCGTATGATACGGGTGGCGCAGGAAGAAGGCATCCCGATCATGCGGAATGTGCCGCTGGCCCGCAGCCTTTTTGAAAACGGGACGGAAAACGCCTACATCCCCAAGGATCTCATTGGCCCGGTGGCCGAAGTACTGCGCTGGGTGCAGTCTCTCCAGCGGCAATGACGAACGCACAGGAAACAAACGTGAAGCAAGAACCTCTCTCCGAACAGGCGTTTCTGGATACCCTGATCAACCTTTGCGACGATCTGGCTTGGGGCCGCCCCGCCAGCGAGGACAGACTGTTCGCCCTCACCAAGGAAGGCGCGGGCCCAAAGAATTATGTCCGGCTCGCAGAAGCCTTCGGCATGATGCTGGTCAAGGTGGAAAGCCGGGAATACCACCGTTCGCAGCTCATTGCGGATCTGAAAACCCGCAACGCCGAGCTGGAGGAAGCGCACAGGCTCCTCGCCGAGCGCAACACGCATCTGATGCGGACCATTCAGGAAAACTACCAGACCAAGAAGATCGTGGGCCAATGCGAGGCCATGCGGAAGGTCATTCAACTTGCCCTGACCATCGCCCGCCGGCCCATCAATACGCTTATCCTCGGCCCCACCGGGGCTGGGAAAGAAGTCATCGCCAAGGCGATCCATTTCAACTCGCCCCGGCGCGAAGGGCCGTTCGTAGCGGTCAACTGCACGGCCATCCCCGACTCGCTGTTTGAAAGCGAGATGTTCGGCATCGAAAAAGGCATCGCCACGGGCGTCAACGCGCGTAAGGGCCTCATTGAGGAAGCTTCGGGGGGCACGTTGTTTCTCGACGAGCTGGCGGACATGACCTTGCCCAATCAGGCCAAGCTGCTCCGGGTTTTGGAGGAGCGCGAAGTCCTGCGCGTGGGCAGTTCCAAACCCGTGAGCGTGGATATCAAGCTCATCGCCGCCACCAATGCCAATCTGGAAGAAGCCGTCCGCAAGGGCAACTTTCGGGAAGATCTCTATTACCGCATCAATGTGGCGGAAATAAGGGTTCCTCCCCTGCGCGATCGCGGAGATGACATCCTTTTGCTGGCGCAGCTTTTTCTTGAGCGCCATTGTACCTATATGGGACGGCCTCGGCTTTCGCTCTCTCCCGCCGTGTGCAGGCAGCTTCTGCAATACGGCTGGCCCGGTAATGTGCGTGAATTGAATAACGAAATGGAACGCGCCGCCTCTCTGACGATCGGCAACCGTGTGGAGCTTTCCGATCTCTCCACGCGCATCGTGCCGGATGAAGTCAGATGCCACCTTCTCGAAACGGAACCGCTCATCAGCCGGGATGGGGCAGATACCCATCAGGCGGAGACGCAAACGGCGCAGAACTACAACCTGCAAGAAATGGAACGCAAACTCATCCTTGATGTGCTGAACAAAACCGGCGGCAACAAGAGCAAAGCCGCGGAACTGCTCGGCATCACACGGGAAGGCCTCCGGAAAAAACTCCTGCGCATGGGCATCAACGACAAAGAGCCCCCTCACGGCGACGGCAGGGCTTGACATTCACCGGCCTGAACACCTAAAACAATACGTTCCTAACGCGCGCGCCCGTAGCTCAGTCGGATAGAGCGACAGCCTCCTAAGCTGTAGGCCACAAGTTCGATTCTTGTCGGGCGCACCAGAAAATTCAGCCTCTTAGAGATACCTTCTAAGGGGCTTTTCTTTTTGCAAGCCCTTTTATCCCGCTCTTATCCCGCTATATTAGATGAACCAATGGGAAATTTTCAGATAGATTGGGAAGATTCATTTTTCTTTTTTCTGCCTGCTACCCGTACAGGATGAGGTTTTGAAACAAAAAAATATACGGTGGAGGCTGAAAAATCAGCCTCCACTTTTGTGAGCTGTCACGCAAAATGAGAATTTCCGTCACGCAACTTGAGAACGTGCCGAAGCGTTTCTAACGCCTTGGCACGTTCCTTGCTAATCAATATTCAGAAGCCGTTCAGCACTCAATTTTACATAGTCCGGGGAAAGTTCCACCCCAATACACTTTCGGTCTGTCAACATAGCTGCGTGGGCCGTAGTTCCGCCCCCCAGAAAGGGGTCAAGCACGGTCCCGCCGGGTTTCACGATTTCCATAAGCTCTTGCAACAGCGGCAAGGGTTTTCCGGTAATATGGACTTTTGCCGCCGTGTTCACTGGGCATTTGATGACGCCGGGAAAGCATTTGCGCGTGTGACGGTGCGGCTTGCCTTTGGAACCGTACACTATGAACTCGCTATCCCGCCGAAATTCGCCCATCATAGGCCGGGCGCTAGGCTTGTGCCACACAATTACGCCTCGCCAGAGAAAGCCCGCAGCCTGAACGGCATCCGTCAAACTGGGAAGTTGCCGCCAGTCTGTGAATACCAAAAGCGGGGAACCATCCCGCGCCACGCGCCAGCATTCCGAAAGCCATAGTGTAGCCCAAAAAACATAGGACCGCTGGTCCCGCGTGTCGCCCAACATTACAGGATAAATCTTTTTTGTCCCGGAATTCTGATACTTTTGGGCCGGTGAAATTTGTTTGCTTGCCAGCGTCATTCCCCCCGTTGAATATGGCGGGTCGGTTATAACAGCGTCAACGCTATCCGCTGGCATTTTTTGAAGGATGGAAAGAGCCTCTCCCTGCAAAATCATCGTGTTTTCGTCAATGTTCAAACAATCCATTATGGGGTCCAAGGTTGCGCCCCTCGTAGCTCCGTGATAGCTGTTTCCTGTCCCGCGTGGACATAAAACAGGCGGATACTCTGCATGAGGGGCCTATTCCTCATGTGGGGCCGTGGTGCGGCGTGTCAGCGCCGCGCCGGTGGGGGCCTAACCCGCCCCCGCCACTGTTGGCCCTCAACATGCCAAAAAATACCCCCGAACGCCCGGAAACAGCGCGTTCCATGCGAAGGATTTTTAGCTGTTATTCCTTTACATTTTCGTCGTTTTTGACTAAAATTAGTTTACTTAGAGCACTTTCAGAGGCTTTCCAGCCCTTGCAATGTCGCATGTAGCCTACAAAGGACGAAACGCAGCAACGCACGGTGTTTAGGTTTACACGCCCATCTGCATAACATCTTGATAAACCTGCAAATCTTTTCTTTGCCCGGCGGACGTTCCGCTTTCGGGGCAGTTTATAGCCTGACCAATGGCGATAGCCCGCGAAGTCAACCCCTTGGCTTGCCGGAAAAACGCGGGTTTTGTGGTTCAGCGTCAGATGTAGTTCCCACGCCAGATAGTCCCGTATTTCCGCCAAAATCCGCCACAATTCCTGTTTGTCATGATGCAAAATGACAAAATCATCCATGTATCGAACATAACAACGGATACCCATTGTATCTTTGACATGGTGGTCAAGCTGGTCAAGGTAAACATTTGCTAGAAGCTGGCTTGTGAGCGCCCCTAATGGCAAGCCTCGATTGCCTTCAATGCATCCGCATTGCGTCACCAGCACGCGCAAAAATTCAAGAATATCCTTATCACCTATCGTGCGTGCGACAATTCGCAATAAAATTTCATGGTCTATGCTGTAAAAATACTTTGTCACATCAGCTTTCAGAACATAGACGCTTGACCACTTCGCTTCCGCTGCCCGTAACATGCTGGTCAAGTAGTCGCTTGCCGCGTGTGTGCCTTTTCCGATGCGACAGGCAAAACTTTGTTCTATAAAACGCCGTTCAAAATATGGGCCTATCTGTTGCACAAGTGCATGATGGACAACACGGTCACCAAAACTCGGCGCATGTATCAAACGACGTTTCGGTTCAAAAACGTAAAATTGCCGATATGGCCCCGGACGCCACAATTTTGAATACAAAAGATGGCGAATGTGTAGCAAATTTTCTTCCAGCCTCGCGTTGAATCGTATAACCTCACTGCGGTATCGCTTGTTGCGAGAGGCTTCCTTGGCGGCGAAAAGCAAATTTTCCCATTCAAAAACGAGATTCCATATATTTTTGGCTGTTTTCGGCATATTTGGCCTTTGAATGCCCCCGTGCCACGTTTGCTTGCGCTACTTGCCGCACGGGGGCCGCTGTCATTTCCCCTTATGCACGGGGGAGGAAGTGATTCCCTTTTGCCCCTGTGCCGTCCCCGCAGCCGTGACCACGAGGCTTCTGACGTATCGGGGCGAGAGCGGGACGGAAACCCACATTCCTATTGCGATTGGTACGATTGTTATTCAGATTGAGGGCAAAAAGGCCCGCGCCGCCTGCATTATTGTAATTGCCGCCGCGCAACGCCAACCGCTGCATTACTGAATCACTCCCCGTCAACAGTCCCATTATGGCCGTCAACTATCTTTTAGATTCCGCCTCCCGGCAAAATCCCTCTTTCTATTTGCCCCCGCGCCGCGTTCACTCGCGTTACTTGCCGCGCGGAGGCCGCTGTCATTTCCCCTTATGTACGGGGGAGGAAGCAGTTCCCTTTTGCCCTGTGCCGTCCCCGCAGCCGTGACCACAGGGCTTCTGACGTATCCGGGCAAGAGCGGGACGGAAACCCACACTCCAATAGCGAATGGAACGTGGCTCAACGAAAGAGAGGGCAAAAAGGCCCGCGCCGTAGCAATTAGAGTCGCCGCCGCGCAACGCCAACCGCTCGCCCGCGTTCCGGTGCCAAATGCTACCAATCGGGATACTCGTGTTACTGGGATAAAGACTCAAGAGCTTGAGAAGCGCCGGAGCCGTCACACCACTTTGCGCCGTCATGGCCGTGAAAGCGCAAGCCGAAGACGTTTTGTCGTCCGTGCTGGGATATTGGCTGGTAATAACCGTATTGAGTTTCACGGCTCCCGTACCGTTGCTCCCGATGGCGTCCAGCTTGAGCGTGGCCGCCGTGCCCGGAGCAACCAACGTCCCGTTTTGCAAAATGGCCTTCCACGCGGCGCTGGACTCGTTCATATTCACGTCACTGGCCGCCGCGTCGTTCTCCTTGATAATGTTTATTTCTCCCGCGTTCAACCGCAAACCGCCTGTCCATTCCCAGACATTCCCCACAAGGTCCGCAATCCCCGCAACGGTTCCATCGTGCCTCCAACTGACCGGACCGGAACCCGTCAGCGTGCGACCGTGCAAAGTTTCATCATATACGCCCAGCGCACCGGCCCCGTCGCCCAAAGTGCCTGTTTCGTGCTTGGCTTCGTGATGCAGCCCCCAATAGGTATTTCCGCGCGGCTGAAAGCCCGACTTGATGCCCAACGCTCCCAGCAACGCCCATTCCGCATTGGTCATAAGATGCCAGCCCGGCCCCTTGGCATTGCAATAATTGACCGCTTGATCAAAATTCAACGTATGGGCCGGTTCTACTCCGGGAAGACTGACGCCGTACTTATCCACAACGGACGCCGGATACACGCCGATGAACAGTTCCGACTTTTCCACGCCGTTAACGATGAACGCCGGGTGCGTGCCCGCCAAGCCAAGGTCGGGGCACACGTCTTCAATCTTACATTTCGGGATGCGCCGCATGTACGACGGATGCCCGCCTTCATCATACAGCACGGTCACAAGGCCGCCCGTGGCCGCTTCCACGCTAGCCCGCAGGGTGTCTTTCGTAATGATGGTCGCCATGTCTTATTCCTCCGTCTGGGGTTCTTGAACAGTCCACAAAATCAGCCGCACGGCGGCCATATCCTCTTCTCCCAGCGGCACGCGCTCAATCTGGGTAGTAGGGACGGAACTGATGCACATCGGGTCCAAGTCGTCCGGCACTTCCACTTCCGCCAGAGTCACCGGCAGCGGCACGTCCTCATAGCGTGCCGGGGGAATAATCAGATTCGCCACATACTCCGTCCCGTTCTCCACACCTTCGGTCAGTTTGCCGCCGATGCCCCGCACCACGTCAACCGTGACCTGTCCGTCGCCTTGCAGGGCCGCGCAATCGAACACGCGGGAATCTTCCCCCACGGAAAGCGTCACCTGTACGCCGTCCACTTCCGCCACGGGCCACGGCCCGGAACCGTTCCTTTCAATCTGCATGATGCCTCCTTATATGCCCGGATGCTGTACCAGAATGCGCGTTTCCACATTGTCCGCGCTTCCTGTCATGGTCAGCTTGAAGCCGTTCTTCAATTTGTCTTTGGCGCTCACGTCCCCGTGCTGGTACGGTCCGCCGGAACTTCCCATAATTTCCACGGACACCGTGTATCCGTTATCCGGCATGACGCAGTTCAGGGGCACGGCCACGGATGCGGGCGACTTCTGAATCGTCGGCCAGCCGGGTTCACGCCGGGCGCTGTCCGTTATCGTCACCCGCTCCAGATAGGGGTCGTTTTCTTCCGTGTTCCCGGCGGGAATCTGGGCGCGGGCCAACTCAATGGCCCCGGCGGGAAGTGCCCCGTTCAGCGTCGTGGCCGCCACGTCGATGATGCCCGCATCCGTCAGGAACATATAAATGATGACGGTCCCGGATTTATCTGTGGTATTGCTGGCAACGCTGGCCGTGTTTTCCTGATTCGCCACCGGGTACTGCCGTCCGTTCATGAACACCGCGCCGTCGCTGGCCGATATGTTCCGTGTGGCCGTTTTTGACTTGGAAAGCACAACACCGGACTTAACCCCGCGATTCTTGATGGTCGCGCTTATTTCCTGAAAGCGGACCTTGCGCTGGGCGTGTTCCCGCATGGCAAGCCCACCCAAGTCCAGCGCCAGCAACAGACCAGCGAAAAGGCTTTCCTGCATTTCCGGCGAATAGCTTTCCACCGTGCCTTCCATGCCGTCCATTTTCTTTTTCAGATATTGGGTACGGTTCGCCAGTTGTTTGGCCTGTATGTTGTCGATCCCGTCTTCACCGCCGACCACAGGGTCCGTAAGCTCAATGCGGTAAATCCCATTCGGCCATTCCGCCGTTTCCTTCAAGTTCGCCATGTGTCACCTTCCTAAAATTTGATGGTCCACGTTCCCACAATCTCGATATCGTCTTCTTTTTCGATGGTCCCTCGCGTCTTCCGTGCAAAAAGGGTCCCGTCCGAACAAATCAGCCCGAATTCTCGGATTGCCTTGCCGTTGGCTTCGCCCGCACCGATTTTGAACGCGAAAGCCGCCTCGCCCGTGGCCGGATATGTGCAACCCGTGACCGACTTCGTGTAGGGTTTCGTCAGCCCCGCGTCGTCCGGGCTGGGGCCGTCACCGTTGGTCCCCACGCCGATTTTCGTTACCGTCTTGCCGGACCCGTCCCCGCCTATCAGCCGGGCCAAGGCGTCACGCGCAGAGGCCATAATCATATTGTCGTCCCGGTAATGCTCCATTTCCCGGCCAGACTTGAACACCCGAATTTCAAAACTTCCCCGAAGCCGGGCTTCATCCCTGAATTTCATGTTTTCATCTCCTTTCCGCCGTATTGAGGCCCCCCGCTATGGTTGGCCTTGCCGTTGTGCAGCGTGTAGCGCATTACGCTGACGGCCATGGCGTCCGATAAGGTGAAGGCGTCCTTCATGTCCGCCCCTTCCATGCTAAGGGTTGCGGCGCACAAGTCGGATAACGCCCGATAGGTAAAGACCGGCGCGTATTCCCCGGCTGTCGCCAGCCAGCCCCACAAAGCATGGGTTGCGCTCCTGTTGTGCCGGGCGTGTCCGTCATGTCGCACGGCGCAAAAACCGGCATTGCCGCCGAACTGGCCCCGCAGGCGGGACCCGTCGTGATACAACGCCCCGTTTCGTATGCTGATAAGGCGCTGGCCATGCGAAAGGCTTCCGTCGTGGTAACGCCCCACGGTGTCCACGACGGACACGTTCAAAGCCGTGGCCGTGAAGTCCCGCACGGGCACAAAATCCCGGAAGACGGCGGAAAGCCGCGTTTTCACCATGTCCAGCGCGGGCGCGTCCAGACCGTCACGGCGTCCTTGCCCGTCGTGCAAAAGCGCGGCGTTATGCTTCGGGGAATATTGAACACGGTCCGTCATACGGGGCCGAACGGCCACGGCCAGCGGGTCAAGTTGCGCGTCATGCCGATAGCCGTACGGTTCCCATGGCGTATGAATGGCGGTTACGCCATAAGCAAGCCGCCCGTTATGAACGCGAAACAGACCGTTGTCGTGACGTATGGAACCATCATGCAGGGGAAAGCCCCAAGGCCGCGAATCCTCATAATCGGGGACGACGGCAAGCCGCTGTTCGTCCGAAAAGTCCGCCTTGTCCTCCATTCTCATTTGCCATGACAGGGCGCGAAGAATGGAACGCGCGGGCTTGTATTCATTCACCAGCCACCGGAACCAGTCCATAACATCCCTGTCCAGACCGGATTCCGGGACCTCAAGCCGTACGTCGAATTGCGCCCAGCACAACCCCGCGTTATAGGTGGCTCCGCTATTGTGGGACAGGGCCGCGTCATGGCGGCGCACGTCGTTGACCGGCAGAATTTCAGCCCCGGCAAAGCCGTTTTCGGACAGAATCCGCACAAGCCCCTGAACTTTGCCGCCCAGCTTATGCCACGCAAAGGCATTGACCACGCGACGGCGGTAACTTTCGTCGCTATCGTAACGGGTCCGAAGAATCCCACGGCTGACCCCGTACCGGGCTATCATGTCGTCGTCCGCCGTGGCGGGGGAAAACTGGCGGCGCAGCCAAAGAATGTCTTCCCGCACGTCGTCCATATACAGGGCCAAGCCTTTGGCTACGGCGGACAACGGCCCCGGCGAGAATATGGCGGACCAGTTGAGGGCGTCATGGAAATATTTCCAAAAGCGGCTCATGGTTCGCCCCTATTCCGCGTCCGTCCAGACGGTTGAAAGGGACAAATCAACCAGCACGGCCAACCCGTCCGCCGGAATCTCCACGTCTTCCTGCGGGCTTTCCCAGCGGATACGCTTCACGCCGGAAATGCCCACGATGCCGGACGCCAAACGGTCCCGCACTACGTCCTTGCCGATGGAAAAACGCGGAATATCGGAGTCGTCGCCATAGGAAAACATGGCCTTGACCCAGCTTTCCGCCTGCGCCTTGATGCCGTCCGCATCCCCGGAAAGCACTTCCAGCACGGCGCGAACGGATACGGAAACAGGCGCGGGCGCTTTGGCCTTCACGTCATGGTTTATGACAATGGCGTTGTCCAACGCCGCTTTTACGGCTTCCAGCAGTTTGGCCGTGGGAATTCCGGCGCTTCCCTGCACAACGACGTCAACCGTGCCTTCGCCGCGCGGATGTTGGTCCGCCACATACACGTCAACCACGCCCGGAACGGACAGGGCCGCCGCTTCATAGGCCGCGCGGGTCACCCCCGCCTTTGCCTTCCATGCCAGTTCATAACGGCGCTGCAAGCTGGCGTCGCTTTCTTCGTCCGCGCCTTCATCCGTCAGCCAGTCCGCGCCGTTGGTTACGCCCCGGACGCCTTCAACCGGCGTCACCAGTTCGCATATCTGCCCCGGCGCGGCGTTGGAACTCTGCCCATATTCCTCGGCCACCACCGGCACGGCCACGGACTCCGCGCCGTCGGGCAGAACGGCAAGAGCTTCCGTCACATAGCGGTAAACAGTTCCGGTGCCGTCCGGTTTCGTCCGCACGATGCGCCCGGCGGGAATCCGAACATTGCCCGACACGTCTCCGCGCAAGAAAAGGACGTTTCCACGCGTCTTCGTCGCGGGCTTGCGCGTTTCGTCCACCTGTGCGGCGTGTACGTCCAGCCAGTCCCCCGTGGATTCGCGCGGTATGGCCTGTCGGTGTATGCGGTCAAGAAAGTTGTAGAGTTGCCACAATCCCCACGCGAACAATTCAATAAAGCCCCGCGCAATCCCTTTGTTCAAGTTCAATCGGGCGGGAAGCCAGCCTTTAGCCGCGTATTCGTCTTGCACGGCTTCAATTCGGGCGAACAGACCGGAACGAATATCGCCAATGCTCTTAGAAAGCCGGGGTGAGGTCTTCATGTCTGCCATCGCTAATCACCAACGTTTTGACGCTCTTATCCGCCTGAACAACCAAGTTCAGAGCGTGGTCAACATCCACAAAGCGCCACGAAACGGAAACCGAAAGGCTTTTTTCATCCCATTTGAGAATGACGCTTTTGACGGACCCCACCACGACGCGCGGGTCTTCCTCCACGCGCATGGTCACTTCCGCCAAGAATGCGGCCCGCGTTACTTCAGTGCTGTCCTCATAAACCCAGTCATAAAGAAGCGACCCGAAGTCCCGGTCATAGAACAGCGCCCCCAAGCGCGTGAACAGGCGGAACTTGATGTCTTGAACGCCCGTTTCCACGCCTTGCGTCAAAACCAGTTCGCCGTTGGCCGCCACGCGGGCTTGCCCGGATTCGTCAAGCGATATATCCTGTCCCCAAAGGTCCGTAACGTTGCTCATGGGAACAACGTACCCCGGATACAAAAGAAGCGCCCGGAAAGGACGCGTTCCATGCGAAGATTTTTTATCTTCAAAGGAGGATATCAAGATGAGTTTTGAAGAGAATGAAGGCGGCATTGTGCTGGCAATAAAAGCTTGGGGTGGTGGGGAGCAAGTGGATTATACTGCATCTAATATTGCGGCTTATGTAAGTATTGACGGCAAACAAGAAAAAGCTCTTGGGTGTGGAAACGTAGAATTTAAATATGATTTATCTGGACTTACTCGTGTTACACTTGATTTTTCATTTTTATTTGAATTTCATCCTTCTTTTAACACGCTCTATCAAACTTTTAGATTTGAAGATGGAAAATTGCTAATAGAGAATAAGAATCGTGCAAGAGAAGATTATATGGTTACCCTGACTCAACGCTAAATCGTTCCTCCGCTCCGGCTTCCGGCGAAGCTGTTCCCGGCGACAGAACTGTTCCCGCTGACGGTCAAGCCCCCGTTGACCGTCAGCGGGCCATTGACGGTAATGCTTCCCGTTGTCGTCCGGTTGACATTCTCCGTTACCGTGCCGATTCCGCCGTCTGCGCCGAACCCGTTTTCGTTGCCCTTTTTGACGATTTGCGGCGCTTGAATCGTCAGCGTTCCCGCCGCTTGCACTGTGGCGTTTCCCCCGGCTTTGATTTCCACGTTGCCGCCCACTTCAACACGCCAATTCGCTGGGGTCAGCGTGATAATGTTGTGCGCCGGGTCAATTTTGACGGAAACGCCCGGTTCCTGCTGGATAATCAGGGCTTCAAGCTCACAGTCGGGGGCGCTGTTGCCTTGCCAGCGAAAGTTCGACACGCGCGGATAGTTGGGATCGCCGTCGTAGTAACTCAGGTCGCACAACGTCCCTACAGCGGGGGGACACACTATGCCGCGCTTGGGACCGCCCCAAAATATAGGAATCTCCACGCGCGGAATGACGGGTTCCGAAGGGTCCGGGTTTTCATCATTCCGCAAGGGCTGAACGTCCGCGTAGTATTGCCCGGCGCTGGCATAGGACGCCACGACTTTGGCCTTGCGCGTCATTCTGTAATAACTCCGAAAGTTCGGCATGGCTAACTCCATGGCGCGGGCAAGCAGTTTCAACAGACTTTTATTTTCGTTCATTATCCCCATCCTTCGTCTTGGCCGTAGCCGATTGTTGTTGTGTTGCCGTCCGCGCCTAGGGCGTGGATAACTTCCTGCGCCCGCACAAGTTCCGAATATTGCCGCCGGGCGTCGCGTATGCGTACATTTCGGCTATGGGTCAACCCCGGCAAGACCGTTGACACGGCGTAAGACATGCCGGACGGATTGGGACTGTTCGTTATCAGGTTGGCCCCTGATTCCACCACGAAAACATCGCCGGGTTCGCCTTCATCGGACCAGTACAGACCGGATTCCCCCAACCAGACGGCATGGCGCGAAAGATCATGCCCCCAGCTTCGTTCGAGGCTGGCGGCAAGCTGTTTTATGGCCCGCGCGACCGTTACGCCGGAAAAAACGATATGGGGGAAAGTTTCCGCCGGAACGCGGATGCCCGCCACCGGCAACCCCGTTGCAGCAAACAGCCGCCGGGCCACAACGTCCGCCGGTTCGCCGTGCATGGCTTCCGTGACTGTCGTGTCAATCAAAGCCTGTTCCATACCCACGGCGAAAACCCGAATGGCATCTGTCCCGGCGGGCTGAATGTCTTTTATCGTCCCGGACCAATCGTGCCACGTTCCACCGTCGCCACGATGCCCGAAACGCACGCGGACCGTCTGTTTTTTTGCCAGCCCCGCTTGAATCGCTCCGTCAGCGTCGGGAATGTCCACTTCGCAATGGGTCAGCACGGCCCGACGCCGTAGGGTCAACACAATGCGGGGCGACCGCAGCACCTCAAAATTGCCCACCGTGCAACGAATGTTGATACCTTCAATCATGGTTCAGTCCACGGCCACGACCAGCGAGTCTTCCGCCGGTTCCGCCTGTTGCGCCTTTTCCTTGGCCTGTTCGGCCAGTTCCTTGGGCGTGGGGCTTTTGGCCTGCGCTTTTTCCGTTTTCACAATGGGCGGGTTGTGCTCCACAAAGCCCAACGTCACCGTAACTTCGTCCGTCGCGTCGTTTTCAGCCGATTGGAGTTTGGAAAAGACGATTTGCCGGATTCCCCGCGCCAGCAAATGGCGGTTTGCCACCGTGTATATTTTGGGATTCGTCTTGTCGTCCACGCTTCGGAACATCCCGGCCACGGTTTCCAGTTTATCGTAACAATTTGTCTCGGAATCCGTTCCCAAAATGAAAGACATCATAATGTCGGAATCTTCAAAGCCTTGCGGGGTCTTTTTCTTCCCACTGGTTCCGTCAACCTTTTGTTCGTCGAATCGTACCTTGCCGTCCACGCGCAAATCCCGGAGCACGCCGGGAACTTCCGCTTCTCCAAGCGTCACCACGCCGTCGGCAAAAGTTATCAGGTTCGCTTTTTTCTGGTCAGCCTGTTCTTCCTGTATTTGCTGGCTCATGCCATACCCTCTATCATGGCTATTTCAGCTTGCAGGGCTTCCACAAAGCCCGGAGCGTCCTGCACATTCGGCAAGTTCAGCGTACCGATGGTAACGGTTATCGTCTTGCCGCCTTGACCGGATTCCGTCCGGGATGAAAGGTCGCGCGGGGATGCGGGCGGCGGGGGAACGGACGGGGCGTCAGGAACCGGAGCGGCTTCGGGCATGACCGGGACCGCAATTTCAAGCCGGGGCATTTCAGGCATGGCCCCCGCGTGGATTCTTAAGGCCGGAATGTTGGGCATGACCGGAGCCGCCAGTTCCAGACGGGGGACAGTCGGAATTTCAGGCGTCGCCACGGCTGGCGCTGACGCCGCCGCTTCCGCCGGAAGCGCCGCAACCTCGGCGGGGTTGAGCAGCCCGGCCCACCAGCCCTTGATTTTGCTTCCGGCGGCGGACAGGGCACCGGCCACGGTAGACACAAGGGACCCCTTGGCGCTGGTCACGCCTTCGCCAAGCGTGGTCATCATGCGCGACCCTGAAAGTGTCAGCGTTGCCAAAGGCCCGGTCTTCGCGTCCGAAAAAGGCAAATACTCCCGAATTTTGCCCAACACGTCCGAAACCGCGTTTATGGGGGCCATAGCCATGGATTTGATGCCCTCAACAAAGGTTGAAAACAGTTTCGCCCCCGACTCAAACAGATTCAGGCCGGAAAAGAACGAAAGCACGCTGTCCCATGCGCCACGGATGCCCGAAAGCAGCGATTCCCCAAAGGACGCCACGGAATTGACCACGCTGTCCCATGCGTTCCGCGCCCCATGAACGATGCCGTCCCAAACTCCCGCGATGCCGGACAGAATGGACGCCCCGAACCCTGCGATTCCCCCGGTTATGTTGTCCCATGCGCCCGTAATGGTCCCCATGATGGCATCCCATTTTTCGCCCACATAGGACGCCACACCGGCCCATAATTCGTTCCACCACGCGCAAACTTCATCCCAGTTCTGGACAAGCCACGCCCCGGCGGCTATCAGCGCCACAATACCCGCGATTATCAGCCCGATGGGATTTGCGTTCATGGCCGCATTGAGCAGCCACTGCGCCGCCGTCATGGTCTTCGTCACCACGGACACGGCCAACATGACGCCGCGGACGACCAACAGAGCCGCCTTGTAGGTCGCGACCGCACCCACGACATAGCCCAGCACTTCGCCCAGCGAAGACCACGCGAACGGGTCCGCGCTGGCGCTGGCGTCGTCCGCCGCCCCGGTCAGATTGAGCAGCCAGCCGCACAGGGCGGACACGCCGTCGATAAGATAGCCCACGGCGGACGCGAACAGCTTCACAACAGCAACGGCCCATGTGAACGCCTGAACCGCGCCCTCCAACACGCCCCCGGCGAGTTCCCCCAACGCCGCGCCGAAGGCTTCCCACGAAGCGGCGGAACTGGTGATTTCATCCCCACGGAACGCGCCGAACAGCCCGCCTATGGCCTGCAACAATTCCGCCACGGCCAGACGCACCGGGACAAGCATTACGTCTATCCGGGCGAATGTTTTGGATAAGGATTTGCGAAAGCCTTTGAAAACGGCCTGAATACGGTACACAAGGCGGCCAACGGTCTGAACCAGCCCCACAAGCCCGGCGGCTTTGATTTCCGTCGCAAGTTCGCCCCGGATTTCGCCTACGCCGCCCTTGAGCGTCTGAAATACGGCGACAACGCCCCGGACCGTCAGCGTCATCTTGTTCCACCAGTCCTCCAGCGCGTCCGCCATGCCGCCGAAGTTGGCTTTGTAGGCAAGATACAAAGCCCCCAGCACGCCGATAAGAACCAGCATCGGAGCGCCCAGCCCCAGAATGGCCGCCTTGGCCGGGGCGAGTGCCTTGGCAAGCATCGGCCCCACGGACGAAAAAAACCAGATGGCGGCGGACAGGCCGGTCAGGGCCACAACGGCCATGCTGATGGCCGCGACGATTTTCAACAGGGCCGCCCCAAAGGGATTCTGGGCCGCCCTGTCAAGAACGCGTAATATGGCGGTTATGGCGTCCACGGCCCCGCGCACGGCGGGAATGAACAGTTTCCCGATGGTTATCTGGACGCTTTCCCACGCGGACCCCATGTTACGCAAAGACCCGGCGAGAGTATCGTTCATGCGGGCGGCCATTTCAGCGGCGGACCCGCCGCCTTCTTCCAATTTTTTGGCGTATTCCGCTATGGCTCCGATGCCCTGTTGCTTGATAAGCTCCGAAAAACCGGCAATGGCTTCTTCGCCTACAATGGTTTTCATGGCGGCGATCTGTTCCGCCGTCCCCATTTTTGAGAGGCCCGCCGACATTTCGCCCAGCACTTTGACGGGGCTTCGCAAATTTCCGGCGCTGTCCTTGACCGTTACGCCCAGTTTTCGGAAAAGCTCCTGCGCCTCCTTCGTTGGCGCGGCCATTTTGTTAAGCATGGCTTTGAGTGTGGTTCCGGCCTGTGACCCCTTGATGCCCACATTGCCCAAAAGCCCGGCCATGGCCGCCGTTTCCTCAAGGGAAAGACCCGCCATTCGGGCGACCGGGGCGACATATTTCATGGTGTCGCCCAAAAGCTCAACATTTGTATTGGCCGTGGCGCACGTCAGTGCCAACGTATCAGCAACGCGGGTCATTTCTTCCGCACGCATTCCAAACGCGCCCAAAATATCCGAGGAAATATCCGCCGCCCGGCCAAGGTCCGTGGCCGTGGCGGCGGCAAGGTTCAGCACGCCCGGCAAAGCCGCCACATTCTGTTTGGCGGTAAAGCCAGCCATAGCTAAATATTGTTCGGCTTCGCCTACTTGAACGGCGGTGAACTGTGTCGTCGCCCCCAGTTCCCGCGCCGCCCCTTCAAGCGCCGCCATTTCTTCCGACGACGCGCGGGACACGGCCCCGACTTTCGCCATTTGATCTTCAAAACCGGCGGCGGTCGATACGCACGCCCCCAGCGAACCGAGCACGACCCCGGCGGCAAGCGCCACCGGGGCCATGGCTACGGCAAGATTGCCCATGCGCCGCCCCAGCGAAGCCACAGCCCCTTCCGTACCGCCCATAGCCCGGCGCACACGGTCAAGCGGGCCGGAAAGCATATCGACCAAAGAGAGGGTTGCAAATACGCTGAAAACTTCCATGTTCAACCTTTTTTGCTGGTCCCGTGAATCATTCTTGCAAGCGTAGTGAAAAAGCGTTCCTCAAGCCATGCGGCCTGCCCGATTTGTCCGCGCCATGCCTCCCAGTCTTCCGCCGGTTCAGAGTGCAGCCAGTAGAGAATCAGGGCGTCACCCTGCCCGATGGAATCCGGGGGCGGCGCTAGTTTCCCGCTTCGGAACTGATGCCCACGGCCTTGATAAGAACCGTGGAATAAGTGGTGGCGATGCCCGGATACTCTTCCATAGCCGCCGTCAGCTTGTCCTTGTCGTCCGGGTGGACCGTGGAAAGCAGAAGGTTCCGGGCCGCCTGCGAAGCGTTCTTTCCGGCGGTGTCCTGCAATCGCTTGATTTCCATTTTGTTGGGCTTGGCAAGCCGAAAGGAAAGCTCGACGTCGGCGTCTTCCCACGGGTCGCGGAAAGCAAGCGGAAAGGCGGCATACTTACGGTCGGTCTTGTTCGGGGCTTCGTTCATGGTTTTGTCTCCTGTGCTTGGGCCGCGCGGGATTGCGCGGTACTCAACACATAACGCGATACGAAAAAACGCGCCCGGAAAGGACGCGTTCCATGCGAAGAAAAAAGGCCGTTCGCTATGGCGAAAAAGTATCTGGTCGCCCCGGCACGTCTTGTGCCGGGGCGGACGTTATTCATTAGGAAACGAGAGCGGTCGATTCTTTTTTGGCCGCCGAACCGTTCCACAATATCGGTTCAAGAATTGTGAACTCGCAACTGAGGGGCGAGGCGTTCGTGTCTCCCTGTGCCGCGCCACCGCCGTCAAACTTGGTGATTTTGCAGCTTTTCAGGGTATCCACGACGTTTCCCATGTCGTTGTTGGCGTAGGCCACAACGATGGTAAACGGATCATGGTCATAAATGCCGCCGCTTCCGGTCAGGGCTTTCTTGAGAAGCTCCCATTCGTCACGGTCCAGCACAAAGGACCCGGACGCCTCATAGTTGCCCCGGCCATAGCCGCGCGGCACGGCTCCGCGCCCGTACCGGGCTTCAATCGTCTGCCCGTCCGTGTATTTGATTTCGGTAATGCCCACGGCTTCGCCATGCGGCAGAATGACGTGGATATCTTCCCAGTCGTAGTTTCGTCCGTTGATTGCCATTGTTCCCCCTTATGCGGCCATGCGCGGGTCGAACGTGGACCCGGCATACACATAGCGCGGGTACAGCTTGATTTGTCGGATAATGCCGATGCCTATCAAAGTTATGTCCACGGCCACGCCGTTGTTCGCTATGTCCTGCCCCGAAGCAATATCCACGACATACGCGGCCAGTTCCTTGGGATTGGCTTTGACCATGATGTCCAGAGCATTTTCAAGGTTCGCCTTCAGATACGCCAAGCCCGTGGCCGAATCCGGGCGGAGCGGGTCCCCGGCTTCGTCGTACATGCTTTTGAGCGCCGCGATTCGTAACAAACGCACGGCTTTGAAAACCGTCCGAAGCACTTCTTCGTAACGGTAATCGCTTGTCGCGTCGGCCATGGTTCGGGAGTCGCCCCAGTACACGCCGTCAAGTCCGGCGTACTTTTTGGCCGTCAGGTATCCGGCGTCTTCCAGCGTGCTTTGCACGGCTTCCCACCCGTCAGGCAAGGAAAGCTGGGAAACCGGGCCGTCTTTCACGCGCCCCGTGGCCCGTTGAACCGGAATCGACATAACGCGCCCGGCTTGCAGGCCGGCGGCGTTGCGGAGCCGCGACGCCCCCGTACTGTCCACAAGTTCGCCATACTGGCAGCAAACAGTCACGAATCGTCCGGCGAATCCTTGTTTTTCCGCCAGCAAATAGGCGGTGAAGTCGTTCAGGTCTTCCTTGTCATAGGGCAGGCGCGTTTCCATTTTGAAATACGTCGGGCGCTGCAAGTTCCACAGGTCTTCGGCCTTCGTCTGGGCCGCCATCCAGTCCACGGAATCCGTGGGTCCGGCGACGTGGACGAATTCAACGTCGTACAGTGAAAGCGGGCTTTCCAGTGCGTCCATGACGTCCATAATGGACGGAGTGGGGGCCAACACCCGGCAAGTATAGGTCGTTCCCGCCGTGTACGTTCCTTCGGGGAAGTTCAGGAACACGCCGAAGCCGGAGAGTTCCACAACGCCGTCCACGGGGATGGTTCGGACACGCTCGAAGTTGTCCCCCCCGTCCGTCGAAAGCTGGTAAGTTCCTTCATTGCGGCCCCCGCCCTTGACGACCTGAACCACCAGTTCCGCTCCGGCCAGCGCCCCGCCTTGGGCGGCGGCCACGGCTACAAGCGGGCTTTCCGCGTCGCCTACCAGTTCCACAGGCCCCACGGAGCAACGCACGGTCACGGCAAAAGCCGCGCCGGATTCCAGAACGGCGCCTGCCGGAAATACCAACGTGGCCCCGGTAGCGTCGTCGCCCGTGCCGATGGGAACCTGTTCGGCGGACGCCTGCGCTTCGGAAAACGTCTTGCCGCCGTCCGTGGAAACTTCCAGTGTGGCCGTGCCGACAGCGCCGGGCGTCGCCACGCGGACCACAATATCCGCATTTTTTGCAGCCACGCCGGAAACGGTGACGGTGGCCTTGCTTCCCGTCGTCACCGGGGTCGTCATGTAGCCGTTTTGCTGGCCCGCAACGGGTACGGCCACCAGAACGGGTTCCTGTCCGCCGGTCGTCAGCATGGCCCGGACGTGTTCCACAAGCGGCCCCGTGCCCAGCATGTCTTCAAGATTCGTGCGTTTGCCCACAAGATACGCCTTGCCCACGGTTCCCTTGGAGCATACGCCCGCCACAATGGCCTTTCCGTCCACGCCTCCGGGTGCAAGGCCGGACGTGCCGTCAATAAGATAGGTCAGTACGTCGCCCATGATTTTACCTCCTCCCGCCGCCGATACGGCGGGTTTTCAGTCCGTCCAGCGCCGCCGCGTATTCGGCTTCGCTCACGCGTTTGTCGTCCGTCCAGTCCATAAAACGTAAAAGCGCCGCCTGTTGCCATGTGGTGAGTCTGTGCCGGTTTGCCAGTTCGGACAGACTTTCCAGCGCCGGGGCGTCTTCCTGTTCCGGCGCGGAAGAGATGCCCGTGTGGTCCTGTTCGGCATGTTCGGGAGCGTCTTTCTCCGGGGTATCCCCGGCCTCTTCCGTGCCGTCCGTTGCGGCGGCCAGTGTTTCGGGCGTCTGTTCCATGCGCTCCGTTTCTTCTCTTTTCTTAGCAGCCATGATGGCCTCCTTCCAATGTAGGGTTGATGGTAAACGACGGAATCAGCTTTTCCGCCTCTTCGCCGGTAATCCGCCAAATAAACGACAGGACGAAAAGGCGGTTCACCTTGCTGAACACGGCTATGACTTCATCCCCGACGCGTTTGTCCGGTGGGCGTCCGAACGTCGCCTTGTCCGCGCGGACCTTGACCCAGTTTCCCCGCGCGTCATTGGCTCCGCGCGGCAACTTCGCCACAAAGTCCCGGCTGAACGTTTCCAGCCAATTTGGGTCTTCGGCCAGCACATTGGCGGAAACAGTCTGGTCCACTTCGTAAAGCTCCCGTTTCCTCCAATGTTCCGTTTTTGTGCGCCATGTCGCCAGCTTGCGGCCTGTGCGCCGGTATTGTTCCGGCATGAATTGCAGTTCAATCCGGGGGCGGTCCATGGTCAGGTTATCTTTCTTCGTCAGGTCGATAACGCGCCCTTCGGGCAGACCGGCGGCCAACGCGGCGGCGCTTATGATATGGGTTGCAAAGTCTTGCATCATTTCCCCCGGAACGCCCCGGCCATGAATTCCGCGATGGTTTCCTTCACTTCGTCCCGGTCGTCCTTGGAAACGCCCAGATAGGGCCGGGCCGGAATAGTCACTTCATTGGCGGAAACCATGCTTCCATCACGTCCCTTGAAAACAAGTCGTTTTGCTTTTTTAGGGCGTATTGTGCCGCCTTTTTGGTGAATGCGGGCGTATTTCAAATTGCTTCCCACCAGAACCTTATCCCCGGCGGTCGCGTAATCTACGGAGTTCCGAAGCCTCGACGTGTCCGTAAGCGTCTTGCCGCCTTCTTCCTGCGCCCGCCGGGAAGGTTCCCACGGGGTCCCGTCCGGGGCCTTTTCGGTGTCGAACCGTGCCAGCGTGCCGGAAACCAAGGCTTCCCCCACGCTGTCCAGCAGAGCTTGCCGATTGGAAAGGTTCCGGCCCGCCCGGTTCAAGGCGCGGTCAAGGCCGCCCCAGTTCAGTGACACGCCGCTTTTGCCCGCCATAGCGTCAATTCCTTTTTTAGCGGTTTCCTGTCGCCAGCCGTGCAGATCGTAGACTCGCCTACGGGTGCCGTGACTACAGCCCCCTCAAATCAAACAGCGGCGGGCGGGCTACAACGGCGAAACTCGGCTCTTCCCGGTCCGGGTGTGCTTCGTCCAGCGGCAATTTCAGTTTGCCCGCAGCTATCCGGTTCAAAAGGTCAGTGCAGTATTTCCACTGTTTTTGCAGGGGAAGCCATTCGTTATCGGAACCCGCTTCCGTATCCACAAGGCTGGTAATAGCCTCGACGACGCGGTAGGCGCTGGTTACGGCAGCGATGTACCGGACCAATTCCGGCACGTTCGGCCACGGTTGCGGATACCTGTAGGACAGGGCATCCCCGACTTCGCCGGAAACGGCTTCAATGGTCCGCTCCACAATTCCCGGATTTTGTTTCTCGCACGCCTCCACATATTTGACGTGGAGCAAGTCAATGATGGCGGCGCGGTCGCACAAAAGCATGGACACCCCCTTCCCCGGCGTTTTGGACTAGTTTTAGACTAATCTAAAAGTTTTACCCTTCCCATTGCCCGCCCCGGCGCGTTTTTGTCGCTCCGGGGCGGATTCGGACTAATCCACGACAACGGCCTTGCACGTCGCACGGGACGGACGCGCCGGAAGAGGTTTTGCCTGCCCGATAAGCATGATTCCGCTGTCGTCGTCGCGGGCTACAGGTACAATATGCAGGGGGACCGCCGCATTGTTGGCGCTTATGGAGTCAATGGCGCAATACCAGACCGCGCCGGGCTGATTCGTCGCCACGGCCAACAAGGTTTTGGGGTCTTGTTTGGGAAGCCATTCCATTTCGTCGTTCGGGTTCGGGTAGGTTTCATCCATGAAGCGAATCGCGTAATTCCCCACCGTGATACGGCCCTGTTCAAGTTGAACCCGATAAGGCTTGCTTTCCGTGGTGGCCGTGTAGCCCTCCACGATGCCCAGCAGGACGGACACCACGTCAGAACCGGCCCAGAATTCGATATTTCCGCCCATTCCGGCCTGTTTGACAGCCAGTTCCATTCCCCGGAGCAGTTTATACATATCAGGCAGTCTGGACGCGGCGGTCAGTTTTGTGGCGGGGCTGTAGGAAAGCAGTTCGCCGTAATCAACTTCATAGGTTTCACGGCGTCCGCCTTCCAGTTCCACGGGCCACGTCAGCTTGCCCGTGGTGGCGACCACGGAACACATGGCTTCCGTCGTGTCGCGGACGGCCCGGCGAATCTGTTCCACTTTCCGGGTTCGCCACGCCGCCACGGCGGCCTGATTGCCGAAAATAACCTTCAAATCGTTGAGTTCGGCGGCGGTCACGGGGATTTTGACCTTCACCGGCAGCGGGGCAATGAATTCCATGTCCGCCGATTCCCCTTTCAGGGAAATGGGTGTTCCGTCGCGGCGCACCACCGGGACCGTCTGGACCACGGAAACAAGATTCGACACGCCGATAAGGGGCAGCGGGTGCGTGGGGCGCTGTTTGAACAGCGCGTCCATGATGGTGGTTTCCATGGCCGGAAGGACTTTCAGCGACGACCCCACGGCTTCCGGCGTAAAAATGCCTTTCAGATTTACAAGCATAGTTATTCCCTCATGTTGGACGAAATTAGATGGCGAAGACGCCGCGTTCGGCCAGCTTGGCGAGTTGCGCCCCGCTGGGGACCATATTGTCGCCGGTCTTGAGAATCCGGGCTTTGACCGTGCCGTGGACCACGGAAACGGCGCTTTTTTCCGTCGCGGGGTCGCAAGGCTTGTCAACGACGGCGCACGGAGACGTTGTATCCGTAGAGAGGAAAGGGACGTAAGCAACGTCCACAACCGTTGTCACGGCGCTTTCCCCTTCTCCGGTCGTTTCCGTCACGTCTATTTTTTTGAGCAGGGTTCCCGCCTCCAGTTCGCTTTTGACCGTATCAGCCAGCGGTAGGGCGTGCAGAATGACCGGATGGTCGTCCGTGGCGGCGCGTTCCCCGCCAATCTTCATTTTTCCGAGAACTCCTTCGTTCATGGCGTCGGCTCCTTACAGTTTGGCGGCCATTTCGTCCGGGTTGTACGCGGGGACTCGCCCCCCAGCGTGGGCGGGTTCCGGGGCGGCAAAGTCCACAAAGCGGTCGTCCACGGGGCGGGATTCCAGTTCCCGAAAATAGCGTTCCTCAAGGGTCAGCTTTTCCCGTTTTCCGTCGTGCGCGGCGAAGTCCACCGTTTCGGCCTTCGCGCCCAACATGGCCGCAAAACTCACCACGTCCGCCACTTCGGCGGGCTTGACCTTCCCCGCCTTCACCAGTGCGGCCACGCGGGATTCGCGGCGGTTCGTCTCGATTTTGCCCTTGTAGGCACTGAATTCGGCGGCAACGTCTTCCGCCTGTTTTTCGGCGTCCGTCTTGGCGGCTTCCGCGTTCGCCTTGGCCCCATTGACCTCTTCCAGCTTCTTTTTGAGGTCGGCGTTTTCCGCCTTGAGTTGGGCGTTTTCGGCCTGTAGCTGGCCCACCTGCCTTTGCAGTTCGTCCGGGTTCACTCGGGTTTCTCCTTCGGTTGTGACGGCTTCCGCGAAGTCCACGGTTATGGCGTCCGCGCCGTCGTTCAATTCCACGGCCTGCAATCCGTCAATGGCGGGTTGCGCCGCCCCCAACAATGCCACATGCCGAAGCGTCACGCGGTCAGGCATGAGGGACATGGAAACGTGGCGGTAATGCTTTTTTGCCACTAAATCTTTGACGACGCCCGGAACATGCGCGAACAGCGCGAACAATTTTGACCCTTCCCGTTTGAGTGTTTCGACCCATCCGAAAGCCGGGGCGGCGTCGCTTTTCGGATGCCCGAACACCAGCGGAGCGTCCCGCTTGGCCGGGTCATAGGCCGTCGCTATGGCGTCGAGGTCCGCTTCCGTGAAGCACTGGGGACGTCCGGCGCTGTCCGTGAACGTCCCGGTTCTTGCAATCTCAATCCATTTTTCCCCGTCCACTTTTGACCTCCTTATGGCTGGTCGTGGCCCGCTTGCCTTGCGGTCTGTTGACTCTTGCCTAGCAAGGGACTATTTTGAAAACATGACTAACTTTTTTGACCTTGCGTCCCCACGCGAGGCCGCTTTTCAATTCGCATCCGACGGCGAGACGCCTTTGAATGCGGAAGAAATAGCGTTCGCGCGGGACCTTCTAAATAAAGACAAGGACCATAACCTTGTTTGTCTCGGTTTTTTGTTCCTGTCCCGTGGGGACAAAAACAAGGCCCGCTCTTTCTTTGACCAGATACAGGACCACGACCGGCAAGCCGAAGTCGCCTTGTTACTCGGTGAGCTTGTAGAAGCCTAACCATTGGTCAAAAGCCCCTTCCGAATAGTTGGTCTTCCCCAACACTTCCCGAATGGTGGATTTGTTCGCTTTGGCTTTCCCGTTTCGTGAAAGGTAGTCCGTTATGGCCGTGAGGTAGGACTTGCGGTCTTGCGTACGGCATACTTCCTCAAAATAGGCCAAGGCTTCCGGGTTGTCGGCCACGCCCAGCACTTCAAGCAAGCGGTCAAAATTACGGATATACCCTTTGTACCCGTACCCGTCTTTCAGCACCTTGGCCTGATGAGTCGCCTTGCCGCCCAAGGCTTCCATAAAGCGGGGATAGGTCCGACGGGCGACCCACTGCGTTACGGTTTCCATCATGCGCCGGGAAACTGTGTTTTGCCCTCCGGCGTTCGTGGGCGTCTGACGGTTATGGACGATTTCATGCCAGAGCGATTCGACCGAATATTCTTCGTGAAAAGTAAGCTGTTCGCCCTTAGCTATCTTGTTCCATGCGCTTTTCAGGTTCGCGGCGGGGTTGAACGTGCCGCCTTCCATGGAAAAATCGCGCTGGCTGATCCAAAAGTTGCCGCGTGAGTTCGTCGCCATGAAATAGCTTTCGCGGTCGAAGGCGACGTTCCGAACGGCCCCGTTTGCCATAAACGGCGAAGCGTGGTCATGAATTTGTTTCGCCAGTTCCTCATTGCTGGAAACCGGCTTTATGATGCCTTTCCCGCGTTGTTCCTCGTAGCTTTTCGGTGTCAGGTCCGGGTATTTTTTGAGGTCCAGACCGTCCAGCCAGTCTTTGCCGGGATTGGACCGAAAGCCCTTGTCAGCGCCGGGAAAGTGAACAAAGTATTCCATGCCGGTTTTGGGGTCCGTATAGACGCCCGGCTCCGGCATGTTGGTTTGTACGTCCAGCCCCATGGACCGGACTTGCCGGGCGGACAGCGTGCGAACCCCGCACCGGCAACGGAATCCATTAGGCGGGTAATTCGCGGCCCAGAATTCATGGTCCGCCGGGTACACAAGCAAATGTAATATGGCGTGTCCGGGGCGGGTTCGCTTGTCCAGAATCGCCAGATATTGCCAGTAAGGCCGGGACGCCTTGACCGCCTGCATTTTTTTATAACGCCCGGCGGCGTAGGCAGTTTGCATGTTCGTGCGGAAAATGTTTTCCACGCGGTAGCCGTGCCAACCCTCAGCGGCTATGGCCCCCGCAATCCGCCCCTTGAAGTCTGCCAGCGTTTCCCCGTTTTCAAGGGCCGTTTGTATGCCGTCGCTCACTAGCTGCACAAGGTCCCGCCGGGCCAACCCGGATACATAAAAAGCCCGCTGTTTGGCCCCGGCCCCCAGCGCCTTGGCTTCCGCGTCCGTCAACTTCGCCCGTTGCCGCCAAAATTCGATGGCCGCGTCCGGGTCGACCGGCTTTGCTATGACTTCCGGCCCCAAGATGCCCATGGCTTACCTGTCCTCTTCCGCTTCGGCCTGAACCGAGGCCGCACCGTGTCCGGCGGCGGCTGTCATGGCGCGGGCCAGAAGACGTTCCAGCGCGTCCGGTTGCATGGATGGAGCCAAAAGTTCCACAAGGGCAAGTTCCAGTTCGTCAAAGCTGGTTGCTTCGTTGATGGCGTTCTCAACTTCCGTGACAAACCCCGCGCTTGTCTTGAGCGCGTCGGGAAGCATCTTTTTTATGGCCGCGTCCAGATTGCGCTGGGCCTTTTCCGCCAGCGTGGGAGTTTCCGCCGGAGCGGCGAAGTTCGCCCCCGGCCCCTGCGTCCGTTCTTCCGCCGGGCGGACCGTAAATTCCGAATCCTTGAGGCCGTAATTTTCCTTGAAGTGTTCCACTGTGAACACCACGCCAATCTTGGTCAATTTTTCGTCCAGTTCGGCCCGCGTGTTCAGATTTTCAGGTTCCTCATACGCCGCAAGCGGAGCCAGAATTCCCGCTCCGGCGTTTACTTGCGCGTAAAGCCATGCGATTTCATTCCATGCGTCGGTCACCATAGCTTTGTCGGCGTCGGCCAAGTCGTCCGCCACGTCCTTGTGGGTTTCGGCGGCGGCTTGACTGTTCTTGCCTTCCATTTCCACAGTGAGCGTCTGCCCCATAAGAATTTTGCTTATGGCCCGGTCTTGTCGTGACAAATAGGCTTCGTGCAAGGCGTTTTGCGTTTGTCCGGCGGTCAGAAATTGCACCTTCGCGCCTTGGGGAATCACGGCCACGGCGTCCTGCACCATGCGGGCAAGGTCCGCCGCCATGGCCCGCTTTTCCACCCGTTCCGCTTGTGCCGGGGCCTCCCCGACAACCCACGGCATACCATGCCGCTCAATGAAACGGGCGTAGAACTGCAATCCTCCGCGCTTGAACGCCACGGGCCACAGGCATCGGCTCAAAAGACGCAAGCCGTAAGGGTTATCATATGTTGCATGGTGCTGGACAATGACGAATTTTCCGGCGGGCAAGGGGCGCGGCTCCGCGCATACTCCGCCATAGACGCCGATGAAAACGGGATTGTTGGTATTGTCGAATCCGAACCAATGCGGCGGACGCGCCACAACATCCACCAGATGCCACCAATTTTCGCCCCGACGCCAGACAAGTTCCAAGGGCGTGAATCCATAAAAAGGCGCGTCAAGAATCCCGCTGATGATGGTCCGAAGGTTTGTCCGTTCAAGGTCACGGGTAAAGCGGCGGTACAGTTCTTCGGCTTCGGGCGTTGCAGGTTCCCCGTCCAGCGCCCCGGCCCGGAAGGTGAAATGAGGACAGTTCAACACGCGATTTTTGCGTGACAATGTGGCCGTGGTCACTTGGTCGTCGGCGTTCAGGTCTGCAAGAATGGACGATTCATCCCCTCGCTTCCGCAACACGGGGTCCGGGTCTGGTAAGACGTTCAACCAGCCTTCAAGCTCTCCCAGCGTGACGCCCGCGTTTTGCCGCGTGGCAAGCTCCGTCCCCAGTTCGATGGGTTGAAAGGACCGGAAAGTGCCGTCCGGGTAATACAATCCCCCACTCATAACGCCCCATCCTGCCCGCAAAACGACATACAAACGTGAACCATACAAAAAGCCTCCGTTTCCCGCCATAATGACGCAAAATCGGAGGCTTCGCCCGGAAAGGACGCGTTCCATGCAAGGAATTTCAGAAGCCGAAAAACGACATTCCGCCTGTTATCGGAACGCCTTCATATTCCCAGCGTTCCACGCTTCCCAGCTTTTTCCGCGCGTCCACCAGCATGGCGGCGGCTACGGCGCTGTCGCCGTGGCGGTTGCCGGATTTATCCGTCGTGCGCTGTTCAGGCACGCGGGCCACGCCTTTGACCACGCGCAACAACCGAAAATCGGAAAGGATTTCCGCCCTTTTGGGTAAAATCAGCGTCTTGTCCTCTATTCGTGCCTTGAGCTTGGGCATGGTTTCCCTATACCATGCTTCGCTAATCATGACTTCCCGCACGCGCTCCGGTCCGTATTCTTGCCGGGCCGCTTCCGCCAAGGCGGACCCGTTGCCGCGTGCGTCAAGGGATATGCCGGAAAAGCGGGGCAACGCATCTAGAATGCCGAACAAAAGCTGTTTCTGTGTTCTGTGGGGGCAATCCCGCAATTCAAGCACAAAAGGCGGCACAAGGCGCAAATCCCGCGTTTCCGTGGCCGGGATAAAAACGGACAAGTCGCCGGAACGCCCGAAGTCTTCCCCGGCGAAGTGCGCGCAATCGGTGGGCAGGGCGGCAAGCAGCGGGGCAAGATGTTCCGCGAACCAGCCTTTTGTATAGGTCGCGGCCACTGGGCCGGGCCAGTCCACAAAGTCGGGCGCTGGGGGCGTCCACGTCACCAGCGGCACGTCGGGGGACATGCACGCTTCAATCATGGCCGTGGTCAGATAGGCCCCGCTGGAGCGGTTCGGGATACAAAAAAGCTCTTCGTCCGCCCCTTCGCCGTAATCAGCTATAATCCCGGCCCGCCACGCCTCTTCGCCTTCCTTGCTCCAAGGCTGGGGCGGATTCGACCGTTTGCATATTGTTCTGTACAGGCCGTCCGCTATAGCGTCGTCAAGCGTCGTGCGGTGCAAACTGTATTTGCGGATACCGGCCCGAATATCTTTGACCAATTCATTGAACGGGTTTTCTTCCCCGTTGTGCGTTGACAGAATTTCGACACTTCCGCCCCACATGAGCAAGGCAAAGGCCGCTTTCATGAGTTCGGGTAAGTCGTCAACAAAGGCGGCTTCGTCAATCACGACACGGCCCTGTTTTGAACGCAGGGAGCGAGGTTCCGAAGGCAGACCCCAGACGTTGAACCCGGACGCGAAGCGGACCCGATAAACGGTTATGTCCCTGTCTTCATCCCGCAAGACCAGTTCTTCCGTGTCCCCGGCCACGACATTGAACACTTTCGCCCAGTACGCGCAATCACGGACGAAAGTTTGTGTCATTTCTTTATTATAAGACAGATAAAAAGTATCTTGTCCGCCCGCTTCCTTGCTTTGGGCCGCTTCCAGCACGGATTCCAACGCCACGCAATAGGACGCGCCGATGCGGCGGGACTTTTCCCAAACCTTGACCCGGCTTTTGTCCGCAACCCAGCGGCGCTGGTAGAGAATCAGCACGTCCGCAACGCTTTTCATGCGTCGCCCTCCGCTATGCCCAACGCCTTGTAAATGCTTTGGGCCGTGTCTTTGGACAGGCCGCGCCGTTTGACTTCTTCCGGCTCCGTTTCTGTAGGAAGGCTGTTTTCAAGTTCCGCAACAAGGTCAAGGCAACGCTTCACATCCTGAACCGTAGCCGTGGTAATTTGGGACGGGTCAGCAAGGGCAAGGCCCAGCTTGCGTTCCACAGCTTCCCGAAGCGCGGCCACGGCGTCCGCCCGCGTGGCGATTTTGGGCCGGGCGGGGGCGGCGCTGGGGATTTTGCCAGCGGCGGCGAGTTCGGCCTGTTTCAAGGCCAAACCTTCCAGCGACGCGACGGCAAAGGCCATTTGCGAGGCTTCCTTGCCGTCTTCGGCTTTCAACAGCAATTCAAGGGCCACCTTTCGGCCCTTGATGGTATTGACGCGAATATCGCTTTCAGCTTGGGCGACTTCTTCCCGTTTGGCTCGCCAGCCGTATTTTTCCGACCAGCTTTTCAGCGTGGTTGCCGACACGCCGGTCAATTCCGCCACACGGGCGAAACTCAGCCGGTCAACGCAATAGAGTTCTTGCGCCCGCCAGACGGTTTCCGGTTCGTATTCCCAGCCCATACGCCGCCCCTATATGCCCAGTTCACGTTCCAGAATGGCAATTTTTTTGTTCACGCCCCGAAGTTCCAGAATTTTTTCGTTCAAACTGATTCCCAGCGCCATAACGTATTCCGCGTCAATGTCCGCAATGTCCCCGGTCAGGGGCAGAGCGGCGCGGATGGAATCCCGATGGCTGGCCGCCTCCGCTTCCACGATTTTACGAACACGCCGCAATTCTTCACGCTGACCCATGTGTTCCGCCCGTTCGCTCATCTTAAATGCTCCTGTGTTCAATGATGGCCGTCAGCCGTTCAACCGCACGCGTATTGTTCACGACAAGGGTTTGCAGGTTGTCGTTCATGCGTTCGTATGCCTTCACAAGACTGACGTTCTTTCGGTAAAATTCAGCCACTTCCGCGTGCTTTGCGCCCATGTCGTCCAGAATCTGTTGCGTGTCGTGCCGGTATGTTTCCACAATGTTTTCCATGCGCTTGGCGTGCTTGTAGTTCATGACGAAAGCCACAATAATGACCAGCGCCGGAATGGCAGCCGCCAAGAGGACAATTCCGGGCAAGCCAAGGGCAATCATGCTTCGGATAAGCGGTTCCGCCGCGCTGATGGCGGCGCTCAATTCATTCGGACCCATATTTCCCCCGTGCCTGATAACAGCATAATGCCGCATTCAGACCGTCGATATATGCCCGGATTTTGTCGTCACGTTCCATAAGTCGGGCAATGTTGGCCGGGCTTTCCAGTGATTCCGCCGCTTCCAGTTCTGGCAAGACCGGAGTGATCGGGGCAGGACAGTCAGGCAAGTTGAGAATGAGCGGCGCGGCCTGTCGCTGGCCGCAGCCGCTACAAAGGGCGATTGAGACGCCCAACAACACGACGGCGCGTTTCATCGTCCACCACCTCCCCCCGTTCGGGTTCAAGCCGTGGGCGGGGCTTGGCCTGTTGCATGATGGCCGTCCGTTCCTCCGCGTCCTTTTCGGCTTTCGCCGCGCGGTCAAGACAGGTCCGGGCGTTTTCCGCTTGGGCGGTCGCTTCCTTCCGGTACTCTTCCGCAGCCGCCTTCCATTCGTCACGCTCTTTTGCCGTGACGGCATGGCTCCCGCGTTCGGCTTCTAGCTGGCCGTTCACATGGTCAATCCGCCACACAAGCAAAGCCAGAACAAAGACAATTGCAAAGCCCGCAAACGCAATCTTCACGGTTGACCTCCTTCCGCAGTAATGCCGGGACCCCATCCCGCGCGGATATAGGCATATTGACGTTCCTTGAGGATAAGCCGGGGATAGGCGCGATTTTCCTTCCATGCTGCGGCGCTTCGTCCGGCGTTGATCGTGGCGACGTGGCCGAACCAGCGTGCAGGGTCAAGGCCCCGCTTGTCTGCCAGTCGTTTGTCACGATTGACCCAGCCCGCGCCCCCATTGTACGCGCTCAACGTGAAAGCCATTCGCTCAAAGTCCGTCGCGCCGTCCGTGCGCTCCCAAAGCCATTTGTCATAGGTGCAAAGCGCCCGAAGGGACCAGCCGGGATTGAACGGTGCAGGCTTGCCGGTTTCGGGGGCCACGCTGGGAAGCCAGCGGGCCGTGGACGGCATGAACTGCGCCAAACCTTGCGCCCCGGCGTGGGATACGGTGTTGTTTCTCCACCACGATTCCGTGTGAACTTGAGCGGCAAAGACCGCGATGGGCGCGTCCAGCCCCCACACCACGCGGGCGGACCGCACAAGTTCCGTCCGGTACTGGGCGGCGGCGCGGGGGATACTCACTTCGGCGGCGTGGACCTTGGAGCAACCGGACGCAAGAACCAGAAGGGCTAACCAGAAACCCAAACCAAGCCAAAATCCGGCAACGACCAGTTTCAGCACGTCCCTCACGGAGTCCCAGAAAGAGAGCCAAGCCCAACGGCAAGCCGTTTTCACCATGCGCCACATGTCTACAGCCCCAACGCCACGGCCAACACAAAAGCCGCGATAAGCAGCGCCCGACGTGTCATAGCCGCGCAAAATGGGCCGTGATAGCCGTTGCAAATGGGAAAATCAGGCTTGCCGTCTTCGCCTGCGGCATCCGGGTTTTCCCGCCAGTCCCGATCCAGATAGCCGGATGGCAAAGCATACGGAAACGCCAGAAAATCAAAGGCCATGCCGACAATAGCGGCAACGACGGCCAACCCCAGTTTGTAGGCAATGACCGGCCCCTGAACAGGCGACACAAAAAGCAGCGCCGTCAACAGCGCCGCTCCGCACAAGATGAACAAGGCCAACAAACAACGGGGGTTGTGGAATACGCGGTTTTTCATCGTCGTTCCTTCGCGATTTCCGCCCGACCCTGCCGGGCCTATCCCGGCAGGGTTCAGAGAGGAGACAAGCCAGCGCGAAAAAGGCCCGTCCCGGCTATCATGCCGAAACGGACCTCTTTACGCCCGGAAAGGACGCGTTCCATGCGAACAAATTTACTCGTCAAAATTACTGCGAAGCTCTTTCACTTCATCCGAACGGACACGGACCGGGGTATCCTTGAGTTTTACCAACTTGCCTTCCGCTATGTAGTCATAGACCTGTCTTTCCGATATGTTGAGGCAATAAGATGCCTGCCGAACCGTCAGAATGTCATGGCGGGCAAGCATTTCTTGCGGCGTCAGCGTGTACGGCTGGTCCAACGGTATTACCGAATAGCGGATAGGCAACGGCGGCGGGAATCCCGCCGGACGCTTCAACGTGCAATGGGCCGCGCAACCGACGCAACAAAACACGTCGTCCCGAACAAACCAGAACGGTTTCCGTTTCTGTCCACAAAGCGCATATTTGCAACCCAGCCGCCGGTAAACGGCTCCTTCCGGTTCCGCGTTGTAAGGCCGCCAACCTTCTTTCGTAAGGGTCACAATTTCCTGAATCAATGTTTTGGACATATTCACCTCCCAACAAAAAGCAGGGCGAACAGTTCCCGCGCTTCTTTCTCTGTCTGTGTCCGGCACTCCAAACAGCCCCGACGGTCAAGGCGTCTGCAACGGGCGCACCGGATGCCCTGCAAGGCTTCCACGACCTCATTTCCCGTCAGATTGGGTGAAGGCTGGTTCCGGTGTTCTCCCTGCCCAGTCAAGGCCGCCCGGATTCTGGCCTCTTGTGCGCCTGCATTGCCCGGATAACGTCCGCTCAATACCATATAGACGGTTGAGCGTTTCAGTTCTGGGTGGGCCATGCAAAAAGCATGAATTGAAGAAAAGCGGCCCAGTATTTCCGCCCTCAAGGTTTCAGACGTGTTCACCGGCCACGTCTTCCTTGGTTTTCTTTCTATCGAAAGCCTTTTCCCTGCGTTGCAAGTCGGAAAGCAAGGTAGAAAGCTGGTCACGACTCTGCACCCACACAAAAACAGGAACGCCGAACGCCCGTTTGACTCGCGTATCCAAGCTGTTCATGGAATAGCCCAGCTTCCGCCATATTGCTAAAATTTGTCGTTTTTCCGCCGCGTAAGGCATGGAATCCGTTATTTCTACCCAATCAGGACGGGAATGGGGACGAACTTCGTTGATTTTTTTCGTCTTGGCCGGAGACGTGAAAACCACACCTTCACGGGCGAAGGAATGAACCAATCGGGACAACTGCGAAACGCTCATTTCCTTACGGCTGGAAACGCCGAACTCATTTCTCAGGCGGTCCCGAAAGGCTTCTTCGTCCATATCTGGCAACTGTTTCCGGGCAATTTCTATCTTGCGATATAGGCCAAGACGCATTTTCTTTTCATCCATTGCGGCCACCTCCCGGAATGATTACGTCTTCAATCGGCACAAATACCCGTTTTCCGCTCAAACTCACATTGACGACCCAGCGCCCGGTGTGGTCCAAAATAGGCGGCGTGTTAGTCCACGTCCCCTCATAATACGGCATATCGTTACGCCAATGCCGCACGGTCACGCGGGACGGGCAAGGAAGGTCCGGGGCTGGGGCGGGTTCGGGCAACGCGCCTAGCGCGGCCTCCACCACCAGTGCAGCCAGCCCGGCCCGGTCGAAAAAACAGGGTTTGCCGTCTGCCGTGTCAACCCATCGCCGGGCTATGCGGACCCGGAAAAATCCGTCCGGCCCCCCGTATAGCGGAGCCGGGGACAACTCAAAGGCGACGCGCTTTGTGTCAACTTTTGCACTGAATGAGGCACAAAATTTGCGTTTATCCTTCACCATGACATCACCGAAAAGTCGTGTGCTTTACCCGGTCCGCCACTTCGGCCCGCTTGGCGTTGTTGAAGCGTTCCACGCTCCCCACAAGGTAACCTGTTATCCGACGAATGCGTTCAAACCTCACGCCTTCGCCTATTATTGTCTTGCCGTCGCGTTCCTGCTGTGGAAGTTGGCAGTCCATAGGAGACATGTTGTTTTCTTTCATGAGGATTCCCTTTGGCTGGCATCATCAGGCCGAAGCCGCCACGCTCCGGCGACCGCCCCGTATCGGGGCGGTTTCGCTTTGAAGGTCAGCCTTTGAGAATGTCTTTCAGCCCTTTAGCAGTCGTGAAGCTCACGCGCCGCCCGGCGGGGATTTCAACCGCCGCTCCGGTCCGGGGATTCCGGCCTTTCCGCGCTTTCGTAGCCTTGACATACAACTTGCCGATGCCGGGCAACGCCACGGACCCACCGTCCTTAAATTCCGTTTCCATGACGCCGCACAAACCATCCAGAACACGTTCCACAACTGTCTTGTTTTCCCCAGACGTGCAATGCACCTTTTCAATCAGTTCAGCCTTGGTCATGTGTTTTTCTCCTTAGTAACGGATAAATTTTTCGGTTCTCTTTATAACAAGCTCTTTGTTGTATCCGCACGCCAACAAATCCGCTCTTGCCTGTCGCGCAATATCTGCAATAGCTTGTTTCCGTTCGTAGAACTCTGCGCTTTTCCAATCCTTACGGCTTACAAGGTCAGGTAGTATTCCGGGGTTTGCTTCTTTACTGAACAACAACATTTCGGCAAAACGATTACCTAATGTTTCCACTTCCTTTTTGGTCAAGCGGAAGCCCATACATTCCTCCTATGGCGTCGGAACCGTGTCCTTTTTGACTTCAACAAAGAACCCGTCCGATTTCTGACGGCGAAGGCCCACAGTTTCCAGTTTTTCGTCCGTCCAGATTGTCATGGCGTCCTTGTTGACTTCCTCTTTTGTTCGGATTCCATCCATAAATCTGAACTTGTGCAGGCGTTCCAGCGTTACTTCGGCACTGATATTGTTTTGCTGGACAATCTTTGTACTGGACCTGAACCCGATAATTCCAAAGCCAAGGTCAAGGCTTTTTGCACCTTCCGGGAACAGTTCCTTCCGGTTCAATGTAGCGAAAACAGCCAGCCCGGATTCAAGCTCCTTCCGGCGGGCCAGCAACGGGGCCGAAGCATCGGCGGCTTTTTTTCTGGCGGCGTCCAGTTCCCTGTTCATGGTCACGGTCAGGGTATCTAACTTGCGGTCCAGCGCCGCCACTTCGGCCATGGTTCCTTCCGCCTGTTCCCGCGACTCGACAATGTGAGGATTCGGCTTGCTTCGTGCCATTACAGTGCCCCCTTGAGCAGCCCACGGGGAAAGACGCCTTCCCCGTGGATTTTCCGCCCAGAAACCAACAACAGAGGGGAAAACCTGACTTCCAGTTCTTCCGTTTCAAGGGTCACGACTCCCAGCCCGTTTTCCATTTGTTCCGCCTGTTCGGCGGCACTTTCAAGATTGCGACGGCACGCCCGCACCAGTTCCGCGTCCTTTTCTTCCTTGGTGTTCCCCAAGATTTCCCCAAGGGCGCAATGAACGGATAAAATTTTTTCTTTCAGCATACTTCCTCCATACTGTTGACGTTCTCATTTTTCGTGACAGATTCCGCGCCGCCTTTTTCAAAGCGGTCAAGAAGCACGCGGCAGGCATCTCTTATGCTCCGCGCCGTTTTGGGGGCGTAGGGGTCCGCGCACAGCATGAGGCGCGTAATGGTGGCCGCCGCCGTGCGTTCCTTTTGGAAGGGGTCCGATTCACGAATCGGCGGATAGGGGGTTTCAGGCGAAGCGGCGGCCTTGGTTGTTGCCCGATAAAGAATAGCCCGCTTTTCATTGCGCCCGGCGCGTTCGACATAGCCCTCGTTTTCCAGCCATGACACATAGCGAAGGACTTGCGTATAAGATATGCGGGTCAGCATGGCGCAACCGGATATGTCCCAGCCGGGCTTTGAAGCGCGGACAAACCGCCACAGAACGGCGTAGGTTTTGGCTTCGCGGGGTCTGTGCTTGAAGTCGTAAGTAAAACATCCGGTCTTGGTTCGGTTGATTTCACCATGTTTTGCCATGTTAGAAATACGGGTCCGCACAACAGCCTGTTGCCCTTCATTGGTCAGGCCAAGGACTTCATAAACTTGGCGATAGCTTACTTCCCGCCCGCCTTCCCCCAAGGCTTGAACGGCGTTCCGAACCATTTCCAGCGTCACATTGGAAAATTCTTTATTTGCCATGACCGCCCCCTTTACTTCCGCCGCCAAGAATGGGCGGACAGCGCAGCATTCAACATCTTTTGATCCACGATGAAAGAACCGGAAGCCTTAGCGGATTTTTCAAGGAGAATCATCATATTACGGACAAGGCGGAAATCACCTTCCGTCTTTTGGGCAATCTCTTTTGCCAGCGCCAGCGGAACTTCCAGCCCGGCGGCCTGCATGGCGTACAAGGACACTTCGGCGGGGGATATGGGGCCGAATTCGACTTCATAGGCCACACGGGACCAAATGCGACGGCGTTCCGAAAGTAAGCCGAAAATGCCTTCTTCACCTATCAGGACAATGGGAACGCCCGTGGCTTCGTGAATGTCCCGCAAGTCTTCTATCCGGGCGATTTGAAGGCGGTCCGCTTCGTCAATAAACAAGGGCTTCCGGTCCTTTTCCAAAATCTTGACTATTAGTTCCTTGCAGCGGTTGCCGGTATGGCGCGGCATATCTTCATTTTTGCCGCGCACCTCAAACAACAAACGTTGAAGAAATGCCGTCTGGCTCCAACCCTGCCAAACACGCAAATAAGCGCCGCCCCGGCTGTAATGGTAACGGTCCGCCGCGACGGATTTCCCGCGCCCGGCCTGTCCGTAGGCCAGCACAAAGCCGGAAAGGCCCCGGTCCGCGTCCACAACTTCGTCCACGGCGCTGTCAAAACGGCCCATGGCTTCGGTTTCAATAATCGTTTCGCGCATCTTTTTTCCTCCGTGACTTTAGGCGGATTGAACCGCTTGACCCTGTTGTCGGTCGTAAAGCTCTCTGAAAGCGTCGTAACGGCGTTTCAGGTAGCGTTCATATTCTGGAGTTGATTCGTAGGATTCCATCCATGCGGCATCCGCCGGGACAAGTTCCAACTCTTGTTCAAAGCGGATGCCGAACAGGTAGGCGTAGCGTTCCGGGGCGTCTTTCCACGTTTTTAGGTCCGAGGGCGTATAGCCCGGACCTGTCTGCATAGCCGCGCGGGCGTGCGCCTTGGCCGCTTCCAGCGCGGCTTCCTCTTCTGGTGTGACGGACGGTTTCAGCGGAATGACTTTTGCGGTCTTTGGGGCCGCTGGCGTCGCGGATTCCAGCGCCGCAAGGCGCGCCCGCGTTTCGGGCAGGACAACGGCCTGTAACATACCACGCATGGTTGCCGTGCTTTCCCGCTCCTGTCCCTTTTTGAGTTCAAGAGCCGCCCGGAGTTCCAGCTTTTGTTCTTCTGTCCCCAGAATCCCCGCCGCAGGATGCACGCCGTAAGCGATACGGTGGTGTTCACGGTCAAGGGCCGTACAAAGGAATTCCCCGTCCAGTGTGAAAACAAGGACTTCATGGGGGGAAAGCTGGTCGTCGTAGCGGACAAGAACAGGGTGACGCCGGGAAGCCAGCCGTTCATGCCAGAACAGGCGTCCATTTAGGCGGAAACCGTCCTTTGTGATGGTACGGATTTCCTTCTGCATCATGAGCAGGGTCAACCGCTGTTCATCTTGCGGGGTCAACCCCACGCCGCGCCCGGCTTGAAACACTTCGGCGGGCGTGCGCCCGTGCAAATGCGTCCGGGGTTGGGAACGGTTCGCATAAGCCGCAAACCAGCGGGCAATTTGCGTATGGGTTTCTTCAAGCGTCAGGGGCCGTCCGCCCAGTTTTTCATAAAGCTGGCGGTGCAAGTCTTCGCCGCGCTTCATGCGGGCGGGCTTGTGGGCTATGTCATAGCCAGTATAAGAGGGCATCCAGACTTCAAGGTCGTGCATGGTCCCGAAAAAACGTTCAATCGGCTTTGACTGCCCGTGATAGGGCCAAGCGTGAATCACGGCGCAGCCAAGGTCTTTATACAGGCCCAAAAATCCGGCCTGCTCAAAGTCAACACAGCCCTTGAAGAACTTCGCCCGGAACGCCCGCCCGTTGTCCAGATAGACGACACGCGGGAACTTGCCCAACACAAGGCACGTCCGCCGGAAAGCGGCGGATATGCAATCTGTGTTTTCACTGGGCATAACTTCCCAGCCAAGGGGGTGGTTGGATGCGCCGTCATAAAACAAAAGCAAGGTCATACGCGTGGCCTTGCCCGTTTCCGGGTTCACTGTCTCAAAGTTGAGTGTGTGTCCGTCAGCGATAACGATGTCCCCAACGTCAACAAGAGCCCAGTCGCGCAAAATGGATATGGCGCATTTATCGTTCCACGCCTTCTTTCCTTCTCGCCACAGAGTCCATTCGTCGAAACACTCCGCCATATATGAGCGCACGAAACGGCGAACCGTGGGTTCAGACGGAACAAAAATTCCTTCCGCCTTGCACTTATTCTGCACTTCGCGGACGCACTGGCTTATGTTCGGCCCATTTGGGTTCAGGACATGCCCCAAAATTACAACGCGGTGACGTTCCGAAAGCAGGGTCCGCCCCTTGTGGGCTACGCCCCGCTTGTCCGCCAGCGCCAGCACACTTCCGGCGCGGTCTTGCTCCAGCTTCCAGCGTTCAAGGGTTTTCCACGATACTGGCCCAAGTTCTTGCAATAGCTTGGGCCACGCCCCGCCCGTGTAGGCGACGATGAATTCCTGCTTTTGCGTTGTGGTCGCCCCGAACTTGCGTTGCCAAGTAAGATACTGGCGGACCAAATCGGCTTTAGCCAACGCTTTATAACGCCGTCTGTCGTCCAAAATCGCGGAAGACGTGGATGGAGAAAGCAGGGGAACAATTTCGGAGCTTGAACACGCGGCCATCGCCTTTTTTTCTTCGGCGGCGCGAATGGCGACGCGGGTTTCTTCCGGCATGGAAGCAATCAGCCATTCATGACCGCCGCCCCGTCCGGCCCGCTTGCGGGATTCCCACGTCTTAGCGCGAAGCATCACAGCTTGTCGGGTGATTCCTAACAAGGAAGCCACCTCTTGCGTCGTATATGCTTCTTTGGTTGTCATGGTGTTGCCTCTTATGCCGCGTTCTTTTCACGGCGAGGGTCGAACAAATACCTTTCAGGAACGCCTAAAGAGCGGAGGGCGTCCAATACTTTTGGACTATGGCGAAAACCGTTCATTGTTGCCGATACCGTTTGTGGTGAAACGCCCGCCTTTGTTGCTACGTCAACAAAATTCTTTCCCATGCCGTCCAAAAAACGCTGAATATCCCGCTTGGCTTGAGCACGGGATATTCCATACGGCTGTAGCTTGCTCACGGCAAAACCTCTCTTGATTCGTCATACAGGCCCATTGATAATTCTGGGTCGCGCTGGTATGGCTGATTTAGCGCGAGTTTTTTCAATCACGCGCAAGACTGTTTTGACCAATTTTATTAGTCAAGTCAATATTTATTTGACTTGTAGGTTCAAAAAAATAGGTTCACATTGTAATCTACTATTTTTATTAGCAAACATTCACGCTTCCATGCTTGCATGTTTGCTTGCAGGTTTGAAACATGGAACATGCAAGCGTTGAAGCAATCATAGATCGCCTAAAAAAAGCCACTGGAACGACCACAGATATTGAACTATCCAAAAAACTTGGACTGTCCAAGCAGTCAATCGCAGCAGCGAGAGCCAAGGGAGAAATTCCCGCCTCATGGATTCCCAAGGCGGCTAAACTCTTTCATGTTTCCATGGATTGGCTTTATTGGGGGGCAGATGCGCCGTCACTACCCACTTTGGAGGACGAAGCTGGGCCTAAAGGATGCACTGCGGCAACGCCTATTACCGCTCGGATGACGAGAGAAGAAAAACTTGAACTAGAACTTGAAAAGGAAAGAGAAGAACGGCGAATGATTAGTGCTGAAAATCGCCAACTCCACCGTGACAAGGCAGAATTATTGAAGGAAATAGGTGACCTCCGGGCAAAGGTTGCTCGATTGGAGGAAGGCAAGAACAGACTCGCTGTTGCTAATGGTATTTCTTCGGAAAATAGCGGCGCAGCATAACGCGCGAATGGCAAAAAATTAGCCCCGTTTTGTGTAAGACTTTACACAAGGCGGGGCTTTTCTCGTTCTCAAGTTTCGTGACAAATCAGCCTAAAAATAGCCTTCCGTTCTCAAACCTTTGTCGGGGTGCTTTGAAGGCTTCGGGATAGCGGCAACACAGTGCCAGTCAAGGGAAAGTCAAGTATCCGTCAAGGCGCAACGGCCTATCCCGTCATTCTCAGCTTGCCTGACCCCCTACAACTTTTTTTACTCGTCTATCTCATCCGCTATGACGGACAGAATCGCAATCACCACAGGTATCCATTTTCCGAGACTCATATCTTTTCCTTCCTATCTGGTTATGAAGCGAGACAAACGGCACTGGCGGGCAGTTCCGTAGTCCCACTCGATATGTCTTCCAAGGCACAACGGTACTCTCATCAAAAGCCCCAATCGGCACAGTCGGCAGGTATCCGTCATGCGTTCCTCCTGAAGGCCCCTTCGAGCAGTTCGAACAGTGCCGGAGCAAGCTGTGGAAGCGTCTCAATGACGCGGCTGGTATGCGGTAGCAAGGTTGCGATGTTCGAACACATGATGCCGAGTCCGTAGCATTCGAACCCCTTTTTCTGAGCCTGTTTGAATGCCTCCTGCGCGGCGGGGATGGAGTCGGGTTCACCGTCCGTGATGATCAGGATGATTTTCCTGTTTTCACGGAGACAGCACATCTGCTGCATGACCCACCAGAGGGATTCCGCCATCGGAGTCATTCCATAGGCGATTTCGGGAAATCTGGTGGTGAGCTTTTCACCGTGCCGAAGGACAGGCACGACCGTTGCCCCGCGTTTCGCCGCATTTACGCCGGGAAACGCCGTAATGCCCAGATTGACGCCGGGGATAACCTGAAGGGCCTTTCCCACGGCATAACAGACGGCATTCGCCAGCATGATGCTGGAATCATTCATGGAACCGCTGCTGTCCAAGAGAATGTGAACCGCCGTATCCGGTGATTCTTTGAAACCGTTCTTCACGAAGACTCTGGGATTCCCGACCGCCAGCCTGTGGCACAACGAGGAGGAAAACCGTCCTCGTACTCCCGGCATGACGGGCAGCCATTTCTGCGCCTGCATGAATCCCTGAAGCCTGAAACCGAGTCCGGCAGTCTGACGTTCGATCCGGCTGAGTTGTCCGGGAGGAAGCTCCGCAAGCCGCTTCTGCCCCGCAACGGCTACTCTCAGCTGCTTCTGCCTGTCCTTGGGGCTGTCCAGTTCGATCCGTTCCGCCAGAGACTCGCCGAACCCTTTGGGCAGCTCATCAGAAGAGGAAGCATTCAGCATCCTCGCCAGAGCGTCCAGGGCAACCTCGGAGGTATCCAGAGTATTCTTTGTAATGGATTCATCTTTTTTTCTCCTTTGTTGGGCATCTGCTCGTTCGGAATACCATTGCAGGATGGCCTGCTCCAGTTCCAGCGCATACCGGATGCCGTCTCCGGTATCCTTGCAGGAATCCCTCATCCTATCGAGAATCCTGTCCAATGCCTTTCGGAGTCCCGGATACCGGCGCTCCATCGTCTTCGCCACGGATTCCCTGCGGGGAATAATGGCGTCCACAGACCACGAACGCACCGTGAGCAAGATGGTGTTCAAAATGGAAAAGGCCGGGTTTATATCCCCGGCCTTTTGTGTTCCAAAGAGTTTCTGAATCAGGCACCTGAAGTTCTCCCGGCATCCCGGATACCGTGCCGAAAGGCGTTCTTCGACCCGCCAGTCTTCAAGAATGTTGAACAGGTTATGCTGAAAAGGTGTTAACTTGGCCTTCCTCAGAATCTCAAAATCCGTTTCGCGAATATGAGCGGATTATAGTGATAGGTAACCGTTTGAAGTCATCTCCGGGTTTTCCCCCACTTCACACCGTGCATGCAGCTTTTACTGCACACGGCGTTCCATCGATTAAGGTTTTCGGATGGCAATCATCATGTAACACAAAGGGAACTCTTAAAGAATGGGAGCAAGATGGGCTTGTTCCCGCAGCCTGTTCACTTTCATAAGCTGGCTGCTTTTCAGGTTGAGCAGTTGAAGACAGGCAGCTATTGTCGCCTCACTGGTTGCGTGGATAAGCCTGTGGATGTCCTTTTCGACAATTACCAGGTTCTTGTATTCATCCCCACCGCCAAACGATTTCGGCTTTTTATGGTGACAATGAACCTGCCAGGCCGCCAGAAGTTCCCCGGTTATAAAGCAGCGTCCATACTGGCCCACGAACAGGGAGATGCGGTTATCATTGTATTCCACGCTACGTCCCTGTACCGGATGGGTCAGGAGGTGGCGCAGAGTTTTCGCTGATACCGCTTTCTGTTTCGCGTGTACGAACTGTCTGTCTTCTTTGACAAAGATGCTTTGCTCTTTGAACTGGAAGCATTTGACATGTCGAACATAGCTTATGGGCAATAACGGTTTGTCGTAGACGAAGCGAATTCGCCTGGATTTGCCGTACCGCTTTTCGATGTAGGCCGGGAGTGGCTCCTTTGGCTTCCGTCTTCGTGGAGTCAACCTGTTCTTGAGAGCTGAGCGACTACGAAAGGCGATTTCTGAGAAGTCCTTGCTGCACAGGGTTGCGCAACAGTAATACCCGTGTATGCCCATGACATAGGCATTGTAATCATTGACGAATACATGACCTTCATTGGCAACGGGTTTTTGCATCAACTTTGTGTGGCGTCTGACTTCATGCAATATCTTGCTCCTGGCCTTGTCAGCCAAGTGGGATGTTGCCACAAAACGGTCTTTCTTACTGTCTTTTCTAATCATTTTACCCTTGGGCCGGACTTTCATCTTGATTCCCAGAAACTCAGAATAACCTTTCCGGAGATTGGTTATTTTCGATTTTTCCGGACTGATTTCCAGACTCAATCTTTCCAGTAGCCATTTTTGCACGGCGGCAAAGATTCTTTTCGCGTGATTATGGTGTCGGCAGAAAATTTTAAAGTCGTCCGCGTAACGAACTATATAGACTTCTTTCAGCCGGGTCTTTTTCAGGGCATAGTACATACTGCTCATACTACCATCTTTTTTACCAGGCTGGTATGTATCCCGTGTAGGATGCCTTTCCCACTGGCTAGCTATCCACCAGTCCAGTTCGTTAAGAACCACGTTGGCCAACAGAGGAGAAAGAATTCCTCCCTGCGGCGTTCCCTTGGCAGGAACGCCAATGCCGTCGATTTCCGCCTTGAGCATTTTCGATATGACCCTGAGCAGGGATTTATCTTCAATGCCTAATGTCCATAACTGCTTGAGAAGCTTTCCGTGGTCGATATTGTCAAAGAAGCCCTTGATGTCGATATCAACCACATAATGCAGATGCGCCACCTGTGCGAGGAAGTATGCTCTGGCAATAGCATGTTTCGCAGACCGTAACGGTCTGAATCCATAGCTGTGCTTAAAGAACTTTGCCTCGCAGACTGGCTCCAGAACTTGCAGGATGCATTGCTGCACCAATCTGTCCTTGATGGTAGGAATGCCGAGAGGCCGCGTCCTTCCATCCAATTTGGGTATTTCTACCCGCCGTACCCGTTGGGGAAAGTAATTGTCCAGCTTGTTACGAACCATCGTTACCAGTTCCTCAGGATGCAGGCCGGAAAGATATGTGATGGTCTTTCCGTCAACTCCCTTGGTATGACTTCCCTTGTTTTTCTTGATATTTCTGTAGGCCAACAGGATGTTCTCTTCCTTGCGGATGAGTTCCATAAGATTACGAAAACATCTGCCATTGCAGCTTTCCGCATAGAGGTTATCAAGAACTGCTTGAAAGTCGTAGTATTCATTGTTCCGTAACACCTGTCTCTTCAGGAGTTTCTTCTTTTTACTCAGAGTCGGCGTCCTCCTTGATTGATTTCGCCTCTTTTAGTCATACTCGAACCTCTGAACTGATGATAGTTTTCCATTTTCCTTAATCAACTGGAGGCTGTTGCTCCGCTGCCGTTACAGCAACTTCGACGCTCGTGTCTCCACTCTCAGCCGGATGAAATGCCCTTAATCCATAATGGTTTTATACGGCATACCATTTCACTGTGTGTTATCACTCCATGTTCCAGCCTTTCCTTGTTCCGATGCCTCTATCTGTGCATGAAACCTTAGGTGCTTCCTATGAGCCTGCAAGCTGAATGCCGCCTGTAACGACATACGGATTTTCGTAACCACGATTTCTACTCACCCGCACTTGCTCCCCGTTCCGGGGCAAAAGCATTTCTGCCATTTCCAACCGTTTAGACCCTTACATTCGGAAGTTCGTCGGTCCTCATTGGACATTCTCACCATAGCTTCTTTATAGACCCCCGGCCTATCAGATGCTCGGCCACCTCTGGCTCGCCGTTCCTCGTCATTACACGTTAGGGCATCCTCTCAGCCGGCTTCACCGGGCTTCAGACCATGAACAGATAACACTATCCATCGCCTGCCGGAGTATCAGGGAAGGCGTTTCAGGGCGTTACCCCATCATTCCACCTTTCAAGGCATCAGTTCATAACAACTAATGGTTATGGCTGACCTTTTTAGTCAGCAACAAGTCGCACCGTGGTCAACGTATCCCCTTGTCATATTGATATACATTTCATCAGTATCTATTTTAAGAAAAGGAATGTGGATCGTTTTTCCATTCGTATAGGCTGTAGTTCCTCCTATTTCCACGGTGATGTTGTATTGCTTTCCCAGAATACAGGCCAATAAAGGCAGACAGGACATGATGTCTTTGGTCTTGAGCATGGCTCACCACAGTCCGATGTTGGGGATATTTGCGGAATGTTTTTTCGAGACGGGCACAAAGGGGACTTCTTCAGGGATGGCGTATTGTTGGCATAGGGTGAACACGTCATTGGCGAGAAGCGCGTTCATGACGTCCTGAGGGGAATGCCCTTCGATGAGCCTCTGACTGTGTTGCAGCATTGAGGACGGATCACGGAGCATGGAGACAACGCCCTGCAAAAGGAGGATGTCCTTTCCGGTGATGTTGCCCTTGGCGGGGATGCTGTTGATGGCGGTCTGGATAAGGCTGGCGACAGGGGCGACGTGAGGCTCGATGAAAGTCAGCCCACAGAGCTTTTGGTGCAGTGTCCTGAGCGGGGAAAGGGCCTTGTGTGTCACCGTATCCTTTCCGGCGTAGACCTTTTGCCATATCTCGTTGGCGGAGTTGGCTATTTCGTTGAACAGCGTTCCGGCAAGACCTTCCACTTCCTCATTCAGCCCGGATTCACATACGGCGTTGGGATTATCGTGTTCGGTGAGCGGCGCGACCTTGTAAAGCTGCCACGAGAAGGACAGCCTTGAACGAACGTAGTCCGACCCTACCGTGGATTCCCGGATGATATTTCCCCACTTGCAGTGCTTGGCGATCCAGTTCTCGATGGACTGATCGTAATCGGCAAGGAACGATTCCTTTTCGTGAAGGAACGTCTCCCTGATCCGGATCAGTTCGTCGATGATGTCCCCAGCCTTGTCTTCCGGGATGGCCCAGCCGGACATGAACCGGATGCCATGACGGTCGAGGTAGTTGAAGGCGCGGGCCTTTAATGTGGTGAATATCTTGAGGCTATCGGGATCGGCAATGCGCTTGCTTCCCAAAGAGGCAAGGTCTTCAGGGGGAAGTTCCGCGCCGCCGAAGTCTTCCAGCACCATCTTCTTGCGGGCGGACCAGAGACTGACGTTGAGATTCAGAGCGAGAAGATTGTCGAGAACCTTGATGTCGGAAAGAATGGGGGTATCCATGATAACTCCGTTAGTTGGTTAAAGAGGTTAAGAGTTCGATGCGATAGCCTTCAGAGAATTTTTGGAGGGAGCGTTCCAGAAGCTCCTGCACGGGGTTCCCATCCACGCAATCATCCGCAGGAATGGTCAGGCTTCGGCCTGATCGCCCGGAGCATCCCCGGAGAATCTCCAGCGCATGCGAAAAGGCTTCCCCACGCCAGAAGCGTGAAGAAGCCTCGTTTTTCAAAATCACCTGCGGAAGCTGAGGAAGCGTGTCTAGATAGCCTGGGTCCGTCTCCATATGTCTGAGAATTGAGGCCAGCCATTGCTCCAGCATGTTTGCCGGAGCTGTTTTTACTCCCCCAGATGACAATCCATTGGAAACATTCGCTGGAGGAGTTCATGCAGCATGGCTCGGGTGGGCCGGGAAGCTCGAAACCCCAAGGCCCGATCCAGCGCGTAGGACAACGGCTGGATGCCCTGATGCGCCAACGGCTGAAAGCGCAGGGTCAGGTCAGCCCAGCGGAGCAAGGTTCTCGTGGAGAGCGTCACCTCGATGGTATCCGTGTAGGAATCGGAAGCGCCTATGAACTGTTTTCTGATTTCATTGGCGAAATCCACCATCTTGACGACGATGTGTTCAGGCAGGGCCGGATGGAGCTTCACCAGCAAATCCTTTTCCACTACGGCATCCGGGTAATTGACCTCGCACACCATGAAACGATCAAGCCACGCGAGATTCATTCTGCCAGTTCCCTGATAAAGACCCGTATCGTCCCCTCCTCCATTGGTATTGCCCGTGCAGGCGATACGGAACATTTCATGCGGATGAATGACCTCCCCACCGTTTTCCGGCAGACACAGGGGCGCACCTCCCAGAACGCCGTTGAGCCCCACAGCAACCTCTGGTGAGAGTAAATCCACCTCGTTGATGAGGAAAAGTCCCCCGTACCGCATCGCTAGAGACAGAGGGCCATACTCATACCGCATACTCCCTTCATGGAGGGAGATATGACCGCACAAATCCGCGAACTCTAGACGTCCGTGTCCCGTCACTTCGAACACCGGATAGTTCAAACGTGCGGCAAGCTGTTTGATGAGGCTCGTCTTTCCCGAACCCGTGGGACCGTAGAGATACAGCGGATCAAGTTTGTTCATGAACCAGACGGCGGCATCCCGTGCCGATTCGTGAAAGCTGTAATGCGGATCAATCGCAGGGGTATACAGACAGGGATTCTGATAGCCCCAAATCTTGTTGCCAGTCGGTACGCCACTGAAAACAAGTCCGGCATCCATTTCTGTTGGCGTGAGGGCTTCCAGTTCCTGAATGGTCTGTGATTCCATGACAATGCTCCTTTCAAAAGGTTTAAAAACAGAAAATCCCGGCCTTTCCGAAGAGAAGCCGGGATGTTTCCATGATTCATGCTGTGTGCTGTTTTTCTTAACAAGTCCAAGGATTAATGATGGGAACTCCCATTGGTTCAAAATCCTTACAATTTCTGGTCACAACAGACATTTTGTGGGTAAGCGCAGTTGCAGCAATAAGCGCATCTCGATCTGAACGAGGATCGGGGACATGCAATTCCGCGCAACGCATGGCAACATCCATGTCCACGTTCAGTATTCTTCCAGAGAAGGCGGGAATAACCTTTTTTATAAACCATTCCTGCAAAATATTGCCTTGAACCAAATCTCTGCGCTGTACGGAGAGAATACCCATTCGGATTTCCAAAACGGAAATAACCGACAGATACATGCACTGAGGTTCTATATTTCTGGCCCATTCGATGACACGCAGTTCAGCCCTGTGAGCCTTTCTCAATTCAGAAATAACATTAGTATCAACAAGATACATCATGATAAATCCACATTCGCAAATAAGGTCTTCTGTAAGGGGGTCGGCTCAAAATCAATCTCCGCGCTCTCTGGGCATCCTAACATGTCCGCCATATTGCGGTGCGTTGCTGTGATTTTTTGATATTCTTCTATAGTAAGGAGCACATGGGCCAAACGTCCCCTGTCTGTAATAAACACAGGGCCTTGCATAGCCAGACGTTTGGCTTTTCCGGCATCCTGATTGAACTCTCGGCTCGACATGGTGGTCATGGGACACCTCTTTTTGTAGAAACATATCTACATGCTGTTCGAGTTGTCAATCCCTTTTTACAACACCTCACAAGGACAGGGCATAGAGTCTCTCAAAGGGTTCCCCCTGCTTTTCGCATTTCGCCATAAGCGTCTGGGCATTCTGTTTACCAAGCAAAGTGTTAAGCTCTTCAGCCAGACGTTTTCGATCCAATGTCACTCTCCCGTTCTGAGGAATCACCCGGAACGTATGGTTTCCCGTGTTGATCCATTCTCCCCTCACCGTATGGGAAAGCTGGTAGGCGGCCTTCAAACGGACTTCCAGTTCACAGATAGCCTCATCAAGCGATTTTTTCTGTGCTTTCAACTCAATAAGCTGTGCGACGGTATCCTCCCACTCAGGATGAGAGGAGCCTTTGAAATGTGGGCAATCCTTCCTCCAAAAACATGACGGGCACAGGGGAGCAAGTCCCTGTGCCGTCCGAATTGCGTTCAGATTCAGCCTGTTTTCTTTCAGGTCATTCATTGTCTCCCAAAATTCTGAAGCCATATCCATACACCGGGCATTATCCGTATCTTCAGGAAGAAACGGACCAAAGGCTTTTGCATCGCACATGGACAGGCAGAGAACCCACCCTTGAACGTCGCAAGCTGAAGCATCATCAGAAAGGGATACGCCAAGGAGTTCTTTACAGATTTCAGGGAACGTCCTGTGGTAGAGCACTTCCCCCGTCTCCTGAATGATGTTGAAAACCGGATGGTTCCAGTAGGCTTTGAGCAATGCCGTCTGCCCGCCGATCTGCATGGCGTAGCTCTCGGAAAGCGTTGTCGGCAGCCTTGCGGTGGATTTGACTTCCAGAATCCGTACAGTCGGATGTAACTGCTCAGTCACCAGCGTGAAATCCAGATGAGCTTTGATGGGGACATCTCCGTACACGATCTCGATTTCAAGCTGAGACAGAGGAGACAAACCATATCCAATAAGCGCCTGATGGACGCCCGTTTCGAACCAATGACCTCTGTGAAAGGTTATCCGGCGTTTGAGAGCTTCGTCAGTGCTCCTGTATTCAGGCGTGAAGAGCTTGGCAGCCAGTGCCACCCGTGGGCAGTCCAGCATTTTGGCGATATCCGATAGCCCGACATACCGGGAACGGTCGCCAAGGAGGATCGCCGTTCGGCGTTCCGCATCCCGTTCCAATCCGCAGCGGAGGATTTCCAATAACCCTTCCGCTCCCGTATTTCTGTTCGTTCCGCCCATCCGTTTCCCCCTGTAATGAGAACCAAAATGGAAAGAGCCGCCCCATCAAGGACGGCCCTTTCCCCTATGCTGCATACTTCCACCAGATTTTTCGTTGCGGGTTCCAGTGAAACCCCGCCGCCGAGAGCTGTTCCTTCTTCGCCGCCGTGTTTCCTGTGGCGAGAACGCACTCCCGACCATCCTGTGCCGGTACGATTTGGTATGAGACTCCATCCAGATGGGGCAAATTGGAAAGTCCTTCTGACGTTCGATTTGATGCTGGTGAAATCTTTTTTGCTTGTCCTGATTCATACTGAGTTGTTTTGCCTCTCTGTGGGGCGTTTACGGCGTTTTTCTGTCTCTGAGGACGGTTAGACTTATCTGGAGCGAACTCTCCGTCCGTGTCCTCCTCCGTTACGATGCCAAGCATGGCTGAAAGGGCATACCTGCGCATATAGGTCATGCTGATCCCCACGCCCTGCGGATCGGCCTTGGGCAAAGGAACTACGGCAAGGCTCGCCTGCCATTGTCCCGATTCTGCATGGGTGAGTTTCGTGACCACCCCCAGACATCCCGGATCGGCAGGAACCGGATACTGACAGAGCCAGATGCCATTGGAAAGCAATGCGTCACGGCAGGAGTCCATGACGCTGTTGAGGGTGGCGTACCTGCTCTTGGTGAAAGGATTATTGGCATCTTTAGTCGCCGGTTGGAGCTGTTCCTGAACCTTGATAAGTGCCTGAGCCAACTTGCCTACTTGCTCCGAACAAAACGAATCCATCTTTTTCCTCCTACTACGACATGAAAAGACCTGTCCGAGACTTCCCGGACAGGTCTTTTTTAAAAAAACTTACTGTTCAATATCAGTAATATAGAGTTAAAACCACTTCATAATCACAGGGACAATAGATGGTTCTGATAAAACCGTTTCATAATATCCCTTCCCTCCCACAAAGGGATGGTTCATAAGGGGAAAATGCGACTACTGTCCACGAGCCACGGCCGTGAGCGTCTGCATTCCGGACTGAATGGCCGAGTTCGCACCCTGGGTATAGGAATTGTACTGGCCCATGAAGTCCTGCACATAGACCATCAGCGTCTGAATATCCGTGCCGATGGTTTCCTGGTACGCTTGAAGGGATTGGATCGCGACATCCCATTCATCATTGTTGTGCACGCTGTCATTTCCTGTCTTATCATAGGCCAATCCCTGCTTATCCATAAAATCGCGCATTTCTTGCGGCATCACCGACGCCTTGTTGTCCCATGAGCAATTTCCGTTGCCAGCCTTGGCATCCGCTTGCAGTTGGCGGGCCTGCTGGAGCATGGCGGCTACTTCCTTCTGTTCCTTTTGCGCGTTCTCGACCTGCTTGATATAGCCGAGGGCCGAATTCTTGGCCGCCGAGGCCAATTCCATCTGCAACTTGGCAAACGTAAAATTGACGCTTGTGCACGTACCGAGGCTGCCCACGCCGCCAACGTTTCCCGAGCCTCCAACCGATGCAACATTGCTCATAACAAACTCCAGTATTAGGTTACACTGCACGCCAGATATCCGCATCTTGCGGATGCTCGGCGCACGTGATCGCGAGTAGGTTCATTGCCTAAATGCCTCGGAATGCCAGTCGCATACCGACATTCCGAGGGGTACTCAACTCTTCAGCATATTGCCATAATTCCAAGGCGTAAAGACTTCGATGCGATCTACGGAGGTTTTTAAATTCCGCTGAATGACCGTCGACATACAGTCGCAAAAATCCTTTGGCTCCTGTGGCTCTACATAACATTAACAGTAAAAGGCTCTCAGGCGTGTCGCCCTTTATCATATAACCAGTTAAAATCACTGAAATATTTTTACAATTCGAAAAGTTATTTCATTGATTTCAATAAATTATATTAAATTGACGACACCGCCTAGGCTCTCCACCAGACCTTGACCGAGTTCATCGTGCCCATCATCTTCCTGGAAGCCGAGAGGTTTTGCTGGATGACACGGCTCATGACATCAACAAAGCCTTCATGCTCCTGAACGCGATTATTCTCCCGAGCCTGACGCATGACTCCACGCAGGGAAAGTTTAAGCTCTTCGGCAAAGGCAAACTTGAACGTATTAACTTCAGCCGGAATGAGTTTGCGGGAACCGTCGCCTATGAGGAGCTCAAACGCGCCCTTCAGGTCCGGATTGGCTTCGATCATGTTCCGTAAGCTCAACATCTTCGCCCCATGACTCGAGCATGGAATCCAGCGTCCTGATGCAGACATGAGTGTGGTCAGTGATGCTTCCCATCAGTATCTGATAATCGACCTCGGCCGGGCCGACGCCAAGATTGCCAATCTGGTATCGCAGTCCTTCAACAGGATTCATGCTCCGCATGAGGCGGGCTTCCGTGTCGTCGCCTTCGTCTTCCGAAAAACCGATGTTCGGAATGGCTGCCGCCAACTCATCAAGCAGAGCGTTGGTATCGTCAATGGCATTTTGCAAACGAATCTGGCACTGCGAAAAATTGAAAATGGGAGCGGGAAGTTCAATATCCAGATTCTGAAGAGTCTTGAGCACGACGGCAATCCGTTCCCCCGTATCGTTCACCGTTCCCATGGAGAGGATGCGCTTCACTTCCTCCTTCACCTGCTGGCCTTTCTCTTTCAAAGCCGCCTTGCCCGCGGGAGAGAGCAACGGCTCAAAGCCCTCAAGGAACATCTTGGCGCTGCTGACGCTGGCGGCCGCCATCATGAGCATGATATTGGCCTGTTGTTCCCTGCTCAGGCTGGTGGCATTGCCAAAGTCAATCAGCGTCATTTTCTCGTCGCTGACCATGATGTTGCCGGCGTGCAGATCGCCATGATAAAAACCCTGACCGTATATGCCTTCCGTCACCCACATGTGGGCAAGGTTCAAAAGCTGCTGGTTCGCATTCAAACTGTCATGCAGGGTGACGAGTTCCCGCTGCGCCGCCTGAATTTCTCCGGGCGTCTTCCGCGCTTCGGGGTTGTTGAATTCGGCAAGAAGTTCGTTCATGCGCGCCCTGATGGTCTCGATGCGCTTGGACAGCGTAGTGCCTTCGGCCAGCTTGAGCGCCATGGTATCCTGCGTTGGCTCAATGCCCTCCATAAGACCGCAACTGCCTATATTGGTGAACTGGGTGCCGTTGTAGATACTGCTGGTCACAATGTTCCGGGCTTCCAGCCTAAGGTCAAGTTCGTCCTGAATCTTGTCCCAATAGCCCTGAAACGTCTGTTTCATACCCGGAACTTTTTCGGCCGCTTCCTGAAAAATGGACAGTTCCCGCTTGGCGCGGTTGCTCACATCCGGGCGGAGCAACTTGACGACGCACTGCGTGGTATTGCCGTTTTTATCGGTAACATTGCACAAAAGCGCCTGCCCGACCGAAGCGCAGCCAAGGGATTTCACCACGTCAATTCTGGTAATTTCTCCCCCGGAGCGCTCCACCATAGCCAGAAGATCCGCCTTGACGACATCTTCATGAATGGGGGCGAGGTTGTCTTTCATATCTTTGACGGCGGCCTTCAGGGCTTCGTCCTTCAGAGGAAGCCCCTGAAGCATCTTGTGCATGATGGGGCCGGCGCCCTTGAGCAGAGCGCCGAGGAAAGCCCCGCTCTCGTCCGAACCGTCGTTCTTGAAGGCGTAATAACGCAGACCGGCGGCGACGATGGAGGCCTTGTCCACATCGGCAATCCGCTCGAAATAGGTGTTCACGGCCTCCTGCATGAATCTGGCATAGTTGTCATTTGCGTTCGTCTTGTTCAGCAGGTCCTTCAGCGTCGGCTCGTCCTGCGGTTCTTCCCCCTCGGCCGGTTCCGCTCCCAGAACCCTGCCGAACTGCTCGGTTATGTTTCTTTGCAGCTCGGAGCACATGGCGCCCACGGCCGTTTTGATATCCGACTCCATCCTGGCGAACTCTTCCATCGCCATGGACGTGAGCTTTCCCTTGATGGCGCCCTTTTTGGCGGAATCGGGCAGATCAAGACCAAAAACGTTGGCATTGGCGGCCTGCGCAAGCTCATCGACAATAGGCTCGAGATCGTCGCGCATCTGTTCCGGGAAGGTATTCAGCAGTTCTGGCCTTTTGCCCAGAGTAAGCAGCGCGTCCAGGTTGTTCATAAGCAGATTCTTGATCCGCTCACCCGGTTTCGGCGCTTTGTCAAAGGTATGCTTGGCTTCCTGTAGGTCCGATTTCCAGCTTTTTTCATCGAACACCAGGTCGGCGATCAGATTGTGGACCAGCTTTTCTTCAGGAGAGAGAGAGAGAGAGAGAGAGAGAGAGAGAGAACATTAACCTCACACCACACAGGTGTGAGAGGGGTAAGAGCATAGCTCATCATGACCCACCACAGGTGGAGAGATGAAGAGAGATCGAGATCACATTTCCTTTTTAACATATGCTCATGAGAATATGAAACTAAATAAAAGGAGTTCTCATGAAAAAATAAATTACATTCAAAGATGTTTTTGATGGATTGCAAATCCTTCCTTCAAAAGATGATACTGAAGGTAAATTCATCGACATATTGAGAAAGGAAAAAGAACTTATGGATTTTTCTTTAGCAGAACATAGCAAAGTCATGCAAATTCGTTTTGTTCTTCATTACCCATCTGATAGTTCTATTCTTCCTTCCTTTGATGATATATCGGTTTTTAGTTATAACCTTTCACGGAGATTGAGACGAAAGGTTATAGCAACACATAAAGTTGATCCACTCTACCTTTGGGTTAGAGAGATTCATGACTCTTCTTTTCCTCATTATCATTTTATTTTCTGAATTAATGCAAATGCCATAAAGAATAAATTTACTATTTTTGATATAGCAAATAAAATCTGGAAAAATACTTTAAAAACAAATGAAGAAGGTCCTGTTCATTATTGTTTGAATAAAAGGAGAGATCCTGACTATGACAATGGAATTGTCATTGACAGAAATAAAGAAGATTTCTCTATGAAAAGAGATGTATCATTTCGCTCTGGGAGCTATCTTGCTAAAACCTTCAGCAAAGATGGCCTTGAGAAACATGCATGGCGATATGGATATTCAAGGCTTTCTAGAGGCTAAAAAAGGAGATAACTCATGTTTGGAGATGAAGTATTCTTTGAGCAATTGCGTAAGGAGCTGCCTCCAGTTTTTACAAGAGAATTTGCTTCAGAAAAGATTGGAAGAATCTTTTCTGCTAAGAGCATGTCAAATGCTGATGCTCTTGGGACTGGTCCTGCTGTGAAAGTCAAGATTGGCAAGAAAATTGGATACGAAAGAGACTCATTTATCAGATGGCTGAGAGGAAAAATGAAGCATGATGCTCCTCATGTAAAAAAAGAAAATAATTTCCATTATATGCCCAATTCAACACTATTCAGAACATTTTGACTTGGACTAGGCGATGGAGTGCTTTTTAAAACTATTTTTACAGGAGAAAATTTCCATGTTTCATACTTCGAATTCAATTGCTGTCCATGTGCTTCAAATTCCCACCGATCAAAATGGCAAGACTGCAATTGTGTCTGCAAGTCTTGTGATGCCAGATGGAAGAGTCATAAATGATGTTTGTTCCGTATCTCCTCGTTCTCCTTTTGAAAAGGAAGACACTCTTGAATCGGCCAAAAACAAGGTTATAAACGCTGTTAAACAAAAAGCTGAACCCTATATCAAAAACAATCAAAACATCTCTCAAAATGCCATTCAGGATGATAAAAACAAATTCAAGGGTGGAGGAGACAAGCCTGCCAGTGACAAGCAGACGTACCTCATCCAAAAACTGTCTGAAGAAGCGGGCAAAAATGCCGATCAACTCTGCCTTGCCAAGTTTGGGAAATCGTTGTCTGAACTGACAGGACGTGAAGCGGATTCTTTAATCAAATATTTGAAGAAGTAAAAAAGGAAAGGGGAACCGAAAAATCGGCTCCCCCTTTTTCTCAACATCTTACAAAACACACTGAGTTGGCAGCCCCCCATTACTTACGGCTGGCTTCGTAGAGCATCCGAGACAACGCCAAACAGGAGGCGTCGGTAGCTTTCTGGGAAGGCGGGTGGTGCATATGGCACCTCCTGTATATTGGGGTCATGAGCACATGACATAAACAGTACCGTGCGATCATTGTTCCACGGAGGATTGAACGGCTTTACGCAATTCTCTGTACAACATGTCGACATCCACGGGTTTTGGAACAAATCCGGACATTCCCACCGCCTCTGATGCGTCCACATCCTCCTGAAAGGAATTCGCCGTCATGGCTATGATGGGAATGGTGCGGGCATCGGGCCGGTTCAGCGCCCGAATGGCGACAGTAGCCTCCAAGCCGTTCATCACCGGCATCTGAAGGTCCATGAGAATCGCCTGAAAATCGCCGAGAGCACTGGTCTCGAACATCTCCACCGCCTGCGCCCCATTTTCGGCCCGTCGCACCTCAACCCCCTGAATCCGCAACAGCTCTATCGCAATTTCGGCGTTCAGGTCGTTATCCTCCGCCAGCAGGATTCGGGTGCCATGCAGAGATTGCTCTTCCACCGTTTTTTGCTCCGACTGACTACAAGGGGCTACGGGCAATGTAATGGTGAAATAAAAGGTACTGCCCTTACCAAGCTCGCTTTCCAGAAGCAGTTCGCCGCCCATCAGATGTACTATGCTCCGGCAGATGGGCAACCCCAAGCCAGTGCCCTGACTTTTGGAAATGTTATTCCCAAACTGCTCAAAACACTGAAAGGCCTTTTCCTGGTTTTCAGGAGAAATGCCTACGCCGGTATCCATAACCTGGATGGTCAGCGCCTGCCCACTTTGGGACGCGGGTGCTCCGGAGATACGGAGCACTACGCTTCCCCCCTCGGGAGTAAATTTGAAGGCATTGGACAACAGATTCAAAATGACCTGCCGCAACCGAACATTATCGCCAACATAGCTTTCCTCGCGCACGTTGCTCTCCACCCGGAAGGTAATCCCTCGGCGTTCCGCGCCGGACGCCAACATGCTCTCGATGGCACTCAGCAACTCATTCATGGAAAACGGGGTACAGCACAGGGTCATCTTGCCGCTTTCGATGCGGCTCATGTCCAGAATATCGTTGATCAGGCTCAGCAAATACCGGGAGGATGACTTGACCTTGTCCAGATTGGACCGGGCTTTTTCCGGCAGGCCGGGAAGCTGCTCCGTCAAATCCGTCAGCCCCACGATGGCGTTCATGGGCGTGCGGATTTCATGGCTCATGCGGGAGAGAAAATCGCTTTTGGCCCGACTGCCCGCTTCGGCCTTTTCCAATCCCAGCTGCATCTTGGCGGAGCGCAAACGAAAATGAAAAATGAGTGCGACAAACAGCAACCCCATCAGTAAAAACGACAGGCCGGTGATGACGACAAGCATAGGGTTGGCGGCCATGATTCCCGACAGTGTGATCTGCGTGTCCCCGATGGAGACCATATTCAGGCTGCTGAGGGTCTCTTTTTCAGCCTGAGTCATGTTGGTGACCGTCTTGTTCAAAATGGAAAACAGCGGCGAATCCACCGGGCTCGGCACGGCAAAGCCGATATCTATACTGCGGTTGGGCAGGCTTACCTGAACGACGTTAGAGAGGTTTTTCTGCCGGATGATATTTTCCAAATGGGACGACGTTCCGTAAAAAAAGTCGATTTTTCCGCTGTTGACAGCGTTTAATCCTTCTTCAGCGCACGCATAGTACAACATCTTTTCCGCTGCGATGCCGGTGGGAAATTTCCGACCGGACAATATACCGCAGATACGGCCCTCGGACGGGTAGGTGACATTCTTGTTTCGCACCAGGATAGCTGCCGCGCTGACATAGGGCTCCGTGCAGGCCAAACCGTATCGGGCCGCTTCCTCATCCGAACCCATAAAAAAGCCCAACATATCCGCCCTGCCCTCCTGCACCAGCGTAAGGGCCTCAATGTAGGAGCCGCAGGTCACATAAACAAAGGTCAGGCCGGAAAATACCTTCACCTTTTTCAGCATATCCTGGACAAACCCCTCATGATAATCGTCTATACCCACACAGAACAGAGGATGCCAATACGTCGGAACGGCAACAGTGACGGTCCCCTTCTTCGTCACATAGGCCTGCTCTTCCGGAGACAGAGAAGCATATCCAATGAAATTGGACTCAAAATTTTTCTCATACACCTTTTTCGCAAAATTGGTGTCGGCTGCGTAGATTTTCTCCAACGCCATATTCAGGTCGCCCAGCACTTCCTGATTTTGAGACGTGGTGACGATATAATACAGTTGAGATTCAAACGAGGTAACAGCATAGATGTCGTGCGGAATATTGACGTTGTAGCTCAACAGCATATCCACTTCTCGACTCTGCAACCTAGCGTACAATCCCCCCGTCATAGAAAGCGTGTCGTAGTTATACGTGCAAATTTTGCAGTTCAGCTTCTTGTCCTTCAGCCACTGCTTCAAGTGTTCGATGTCTTCAACCGAGCGGTCATATACGCCGATAGTCTTGCCGTCGAGAGTATTCAGATTGTAACTCTGGATGGACGTATCCGCCTTCCGGGCCATCAGCATGGCTTTGGTATAACCGCAACTGTATTTCGGATAGGCGACGGGCAGGTTCTCATCTGTAACATGAAAAGCTCTGCCCATCAGGTCGAATTTTCCGGCCTGAAAATCGGCAAGGGCATCACTGGTGGGAACGTATTCGTATTTCCAGCCCGTATATTTGGCGATCTCATTGAGGAAATCCACCACCAGGCCTTGGTGTTTGCCGCTCTCTCCATATTCGGTATAGCCCGCCACGATTGGAAACCCCACCCGCATAACCGTCTGCTTCGTCCGCTCCTCCGCCGCCGCCACGACAGGAAACAAAAGTACTACGGTCAATACAATGGACAGCCCTCCCATCCAGCACCGGAGACTGGCGTTTCTCTCTTCTCTCACAACATGTTCCCTTTCTCCGGCAATTCCGCGTACCGTAGTTTTCATAGAAGCGTCTCCCACAACACGGGGTTCAATACGTCCACAGCGGTGGACTTAGGGATATGGGCGGTCATGGCGCGTCCCAAGCGGCGAGCCCTCAACAACGGCATTATCCGTCATGGCACTGAAGAAACCGATACGGAACAAACAATTGCACGACTTCGGTTTATTTGCCCTTGCTATGGACTCCACCTGATACATTTTCAACGAACTGACAAAAATCTCGGTGCTGTTCTCATTCTCCTCCACCGGGAGGAGGCCATAAAAAAAGCCCCGAAACCGGACGATCCGGCAACGGGGCGGCTATCAGGGCAAACAAAAAGGAGAAAAAGCTATCTAGAGAGAGAGAGAGAGAGAGAGAGAGAGAGAGAGAGAGAGAGAGAGAGAGAGAGA
>OGZT01000121.1_pt1 | contig 59513 bp, 42 predicted proteins | sample 1576891 | NCBI WGS metagenome assembly OGZT01 (sample SAMEA3541521, study PRJEB24748) | human gut metagenome | biome: human gut; feature: human-associated habitat; material: faeces | place: China | collected 2012 | reverse complement strand
CTCTCTCTCTCTCTCTCTCTCTCTCTCTCTCTCTCTCTCTAATATTTCACACGACGTAGCCAAACCTGAATCGTTAAAATTCAGACAGGATTCGATCTTTTTATGTGTGAAAATTTTAGACATTGGTGTGCTATTTATGAAGGCAAATATAGGAATTATTTTTTAACATACAATAATTCATTAAAATAGACTACTGATTCTGATACACACGTATATAATCTATATACAAGTCTCGCTGAGAGGGACTGTTGTCTACTCCTTGTCTGCCTATGCGGTCGCCACCTAGTGTCAGACCAAGAGACAAGAAAAATGGTTTGCTGAATGGCCATGTTTTAATATTACGTTCCGATGGCTCGTATGTGTAATATACGGATGATGGGTCATCTGCATAAAAATCAATTTTATCGGGAGTCCAACGTATCCCGTACACATGAAATTCGGAGTCGTATGTATTCAGACCAACCGAATCGGCATGTTGAGTGTATTCGTAATTAGAAAAGGTATGAACGGCAGAATAGATAACTTTCGGATCTATTGTAACACGGTTTGTTATACTCATTTCGCCGCATGCAGGCCATCCCGAGTCGTCTATATCATTGCCCAGAATCGACAGGGTAGGCCGTATATTTTTATTAGCCGGCAACTTCGCCCTGAACTCAATACGCCCATATGTAAACTCTTTTAATTTCTGTGTATTGAGGCTTACAGATGTATAATGTCCTACTTTTTGATCTTCTCCTTCTTTGCATGTGAAAATTTTCAGGATGCCATCTGTTATATTTATATTCTGTTTTCCATCCGAATCGCTCCATCTGTTATCCTGAAAATGAGTAGAACGGATATTCCAGAAAGCAGGGTCGAGAGCAGAATCGTCAAACTCATCATGCCAAACTAGCTTTTCTCCTTTAGCAACATAGGGGTCGTCACGTCTGACAAAAACTGTTTTTGTAAATTCCGAAGAGGTTAGACCTTTGGTAACTTTCACTTTTACGGCATACTCACCCTTATATGGGAAATATGCTGTTATAGCAGAATATCCTGATATTAATTTACCAGATGGAAACTCCCATATTATATTGTCATACTTATCTGGAGGAGCAATACATTGAAAGTTTATGAAATTGAGCTTATCTCTTTCGATGAGGCTTATTTGAAAATCGTCATTAGAAATACCCGACACCGAGTTGCCGCATGATACCAAAAGCATCAATGTGAAGAATAATATAATCTGTTGCAATAGATATTTCATACATGCAGGATTTTTTAAGCTAACGAATCCTTATTTGGACACATTCTTATCAGTTTGGCGGGTACGCCGCCTACCACAGCGTTGTCCGGTACATCTTTAACAACAACTGACCCTGAGGCTATCACTACATTATCGCCGATGGTGACACCGGGATTTATCACCGAACGTCCTCCGATCCAGACATTATTTCCAATCTTAACCGGTCTCCCGAATTCATCCCCGGCAATACGTGAATTTACCTCCAGCGGATGTTCTGCTGTATAGATATGCACACCGGGGGCAATCAGACAATTGTCTCCGATCTCTATCGGGCATACATCAAGCATGACACAATCGAAATTTGCATAAAAATTTTCGCCTACATGTATATTGTATCCATAATCGCATTTGAAAGATGGTTCGATATGTATCTGTTCACCCATCGATCCAAGTAATGTTTTAAGTATTTCTTTCCTCTTGTTGAGTTCGGTCGGTCTGGTCAGATTGTATTCATATGTTTTCATTTTCGCATCTTCTCTTTCCATGGTAAGTTGCTCATCAAAAACATAATATAGCATTCCAGCCTGCATCTTTTCTTTTTCTGTCATAAACTGTATTGAATTTACAAACCTTTAAGGTAGCAGACCTATTTATAGACTTTGCAAGCATAGCCGCAGGAGCTGATTATCGCTTTTAAATACGTCATTAAATATTTTCTGTTACTTAATTCTTTAAAATTAGTACTTTTTTCTGAAAGAGTAGAGTTTAAAAATAAAAGAGCGAACCATCAACGGCCCGCTCTTTCCAAAAAATTGAGTAAAATCAAGAACTATTTATTTACAGGATGAGGATTTGATGTGGTCCTTACATCCCAAAACATTTTGCTATAGTAATTGTTAGTACCATCTGTCAGTTTAGCAACAGCATCCTTGAAACCTGTAGGATTCAGGGTACTTTCATTAGTCGGATATTTAATACGGGCGGGTAAATCGCCTTTTGTTTCCGATAATGTTGTAAAATCCAGTATTGTGGTACCTGTTATATTTCCTTTGTCGTCATAGAGATAAGCTACAGTTGAATGTTCGTCAGGTTTAAGCAACGTTAAAGGGTAGCCTGTACGTCTGTATTCAGCCCAAGCTTCGGTTCCATCCATATATAAATGAATGTACTTTTGTGTAGCTACAGTTTCAGCATTAACTTTACTGCTAACAGCTGCAATATAAGTTGCCTTATCTGCATCAGATACAGCTTTTCCTCCTTTTACTGCAACATTCATATCACTCCAGAAGTCAATGGAAGCTTCTATCCCTTTCTTGTATTCATCTGCTGAAAATCCGTTGTATTCAGATAAGATAAAGCATATTTCGGCATAGGTAAGCAATGGTACTGAGAAGTTAGCTTGTACAACCAATGGTTTGCCCTTGGAGAAGTCTGGTGCGTAATCAATTCCGGGTGCAACACTCGACAAATCGTTACTTTCTACTCCATAAGGTACCCCGATATATTCACCGGCATCATTTGCTGAAGTATAAATAGGCAAACGAGGGTCGACAACCCCTTTCCATGGGTGAGATTTTGCATTTAGAGTATCAGCCTGACCTTTTAATAAATCAGTAAAAGGTTTAGAGATTGAAAAGTCGTTACGAGCATCAACAAAAAATCCTCTGTAAAAATAAGATTGGTTTGGAGCTGTAGTCGAATATTCAAATAGAGCATTATCATCATTGCTGGTGAAAACTCCCGATTCTACGGCTTCCGCAATATATTTTTTCCAGTTCGAATCTACCTTTGATAGGCGTATGGCAAGACGACATTTTAAAGAATTAGCAAACTTTTTCCACAAAACAGGATCTCCGTCATAGATGTTATCTCCAGTAGTAAAGCCGTCTTCATTCACGTCTATCAAAGCAATAGCCTCATCCAATTCCGAGATAAGCGATGCATATAATTGATCCAAATCATCGTATTTAGGATAAAAAGTTCCGTCAGTCAACTTAAAGGCCTCGCTATAAGGAATTCCACCCCAAGTATCAGCCAATACCTGCATCAGCCATATTTTCAATATTTTAGCAGTTGCGATCTGGTTATTGTTGTCTCCGTAAACCGCGGCTGTTCCTTTAGTTGCCTCATCCGAATTCATCTTTTCGATTTTAGCTAGATTGGATGCAGCAGTGTAGAAGTAATTGAAATAACTGTTATTTACCGATTCTCTTATCTGATAACGATCTTCTTCCGTATAGTTACGTTGAGCCCAATATTGAGCATATACCAAATTCTGACGACCGCTAAACCAGTTATCATACATATAGTCCATTATTTTTTTCTCTGCACCCAGCAAAATGGCAGGAGTCGACACCTCTGTGGGGTTGTTAGGATCTACATTTATTTCTTCTAAATCTTTACAAGAAGTAGTAGATATAAGAAGAGATGCAAAGAGTAAGCCTTTTATTATTTTTTTCATATGAATCTTTCTTTTTTTATAAACATCGTATTTATACTGTAGACGGAAATGTCCAATTCTTTATTCAAGAGGTATATACCGTCCACTTACAATATTTTATCAGATTTAAAACTGTACTCCGACATTAAATCCAAAACTAGCTGTCGAAGGTAATGCGCCACCTTCAACCCCTTGTATATTTCCTGAGCTGGTTGTCGCCATTTCCGGATCGAAGTTTTTATTATCCAATCCAAACATAGCCAAGTTACGTCCGTATGCCGATATTTTCAGCCCCTTCACCCATTTGGTAGAAGTCAAAGGCACATCATAGCTTAAAGTTATTTCTCTTAGCTTGATGAAATCACTTTTGAATACATTCTGAGCTGCAGGTCCGCTATATACAGATGAAGCCCATCTTGTAGCCGAAATTCTAGTAGTATTGGGAGTTCCGTCTGCTTTCACTCCTTCCAGTAAAATTCCTCCACCATCTGCAATTGCATCACGTTTAGGATTTCCAAGTTCATTAAGACCTACTGTTTCTTGCAACATACCCGAGTAAATACCCCACATATTAGATGTTGAGAAATATTTACCTCCGAATTGAGCATTGAATAAAACGCTTAATGATAGGTTTTTATAACGGAATGAGTTGTTCAATCCCCACAATGTTTTAGGATATGCACTGCCTAATGGAACGTTACTGTCGGTAGATGCGTATACACCTGTAGATGTTACAACTTTATTACCATTATCGTCATATACATAATCAGTACCCATAATTACACCGTATTCTTCACCTGCACGGGCTCCGATTTCAACTTTGAAAGGTGCATTGGTCAATCTTAAATATCCATTTTCTGAATCACCTAAGATTTCTTTTACCTTATTTTTATTTCCGGAAACAGTTCCGGTAACAGTCCATTCAAAATCTTTTGTTTGTATAGGTGTACCATGTACCATTAATTCGAACCCTTTATTTTGGATAGTTGCTGCATTCAGATAGTATGCAGTATAACCAGTTGCTCCTGATAAAGACAGAGGAACGATATTGTCTTTGGTTTCTGAAGAATAAAGAGAGAAATCAAAACCTAAACGATTTTTGAAGAATGCACCTTCTAACCCAAATTCGTAAGAATAAGTCTGTTCTGGTTTCAGACCCGAATTACGTTTTGTTGTAGAAGTTACATAAGCAGGCAGGTCATTAAATGATGCATAGAATGAATATATATCATTAATATTATATGGATCCGTATCATTACCTACTTTTGCCCAGCCTAAGCGTACTTTCGCCAAATCTAACCAATCTTTTTTCAGAACTTCCGAAATAAGGAAGCTACCTGTTACAGAAGGATAAAGGAATGAATTGTTTCCTTTAGGTAAAGTCGAAGACCAGTCGTTACGTAACGATACGTCAAGATATGCCATACCGCTATACCCAAGTGTTGCACTGGCAAATAAACTGTTGATAGACTTTTTAGTCAATTTATTAGATGCTTTAGGTGTACTTACAGAGTTGCTCAAATTGTAAAAATCAGGCAAAACCAATCCGCCTACCGACTCACCCATCACATATTCATATCTGCGATACATGATATTTCCTCCGGCATTTGCATCTAAAGTAATTTTATCGTTAAAGCGACCATTATACATGAGCAAAAACTCATGATTCAATTCGTGTTGTTGTCTGGCTATTTCTGAATATTTCGATTCTTCCTGCGATCCTACAGCATTACGTTCGTATTGTTTATCGCTGTAATAGTCTAAGTTGGCTTTGTACTGTGCCTTCAGGTTTGGAAGAATATTTACCTTGATACCAACGTTTCCGTATAAACGGTCGCGTGTATCGTTTTGGTAGTTTTTGTATCGAGACCAATAAGGGTTATTTGAATAAGCCATAGTTGGGTCATTCCATGCTACACGGTTCCATCCGGCCTGAGTACCATCGGGCATAATGTAAAGATCTTTCAGTTGCTTCATGTCCAATTGGCGTTGTCCCCATTGCACAAATTTCACCATTACGTTATTGTCTCCGTAACCAGTTTCTGGACGCCCTGTAGCAGCCTGATTCAGAAAGGTTACATTGGTAAACAATTCATAATATTTATTATCCTTGATACTACCTGCTACATTAAAACTGTTTTTATCAAGTTTACTGTTCGGTATATATCCATTTACACTCATATTTGTATATGAAACACGTACACTGGATACGTCTGTTGCTTTAGACAAACTAATATTGTTGGTAAAAGAAGTTCCTGTTTCGAAAAAATCTTTAGCATCGTGCTTAGGCGCAACCCATGCTGATGTTGTAGGATCGCCTACTTTACCGCCAGCTTCCCATTTTGCTAAATCGTACCAAGACACATATTGGGTGCTTGGATCGTATTTAGGACCCCAACTTTCGTCCAAATCATAGTCTAATATCAAATATTCTTTTCCGTTGATAGCTTGTTTGGTTAATGCGGATCCACCACCGTATTCTCTTTGTAAGTTTGGAAACTTGTTCACAACTTCGAATCCAACTGATGAATTAACAGAAATTCCTAATCCTGCTCCTTTTGTTCCTTTTTTAGTTGTAATCATGATTACACCATTGGCAGCTCTAGATCCGTAAAGAGCTGAGGCATTTGGACCTTTCAATACAGAAATATCGGCAACGTCATCAGGGTTGATATCCTGAATAAGGTTACCATAGTCATAGCCTCCGGCTCCACGCTGAGTGTCTGTAGAGTTGTAGTCTTGCCCTTCCACCGGCACACCATCAATTACAAACAAAGGCTGGTTATTTCCGGTCAACGATTTAACTCCACGAAGAAGAACTTTCGAAGAGCCTCCCATGTTGCCTGAAGCTCCATTGATCTGCAAACCTGCAACCTTTCCGGCCAAGGCATTAATAGGGTTAGTTAAACCGCCTCTGGTTTTGCTCAGTTCTTCACCGCTGACATCTGCAACAGCATAACCAAGAGCTTTTTTCTCCTTACTGATGCCCAAGGCTGTGACAACGACTTCGTCCATCACCCGGGAGTCATCTTCGAGCAAAATATTCAAGCTTGCTCCTGCCGCTACCTCTTTAGTCTTCATTCCTAATAGAGATATGACCAGCGTCTTTTTATCGGAAGGAATATTCATAGAGAATTTTCCATCTACATCGGTCACGGTGCCGACTGTAGTTCCTTTTACTACTACTGAAGCTCCTATCACTCCCTCTCCGGTGTCATCCACTACTTTTCCGGAAACGCGTGTAGTTTGAGCTAGAGACAACCCAATACTTGCTACGATACAAGTCAAAATCATCAATAATTTTCTCATAAATACTACTTTAATTAAACTCAAGTTGATAAAATGTTTATTCTACTCTACTTTTTTAGAATATCACAAATATATACACTTATTTTACTGATAAAGTATTTTTTTAAGTTAAAATTATGTTTTTATGTAAAATAAGAAAGTAAAATCAGTTAAAAATATCTCATCTTGATATGTAAAATAGCATTATTTGACATAAAAGATATTACAGATAGATAGAATTATGAGCGTAAAGTGAGGGTTGATGGGTGGATAATTATCTAAAAAGAAACAAAATCTTGCTTTTGAGGTAACATAATTATAGGTGTCAAAAAAAACTCTAAAATTTATCTTTATTATGACTGCCTGTATGGCTGTTTTAAGTGGCATTGTTGTCGATAGATTTAAGTAATTTTGCTTGTTATATCTTTTTTTGTCTTAAAATGGTCGGTTTATTCTGTTTTGGATATATAATAAAAGGGCAAATAATCTATTTTGTTGAAATCAGAAAAAAGATGGACGGTATAATTTGAGTGAACTTATCAAAATGTATGAATTTTTACTTCGGAAATAACTTTTTATTCTCAATAATAGTTTCTATCTTTGTAACTCAGATACTCATAACGTGTTTGAAGCTATTATATTGATGACAGACAAATCCAAATATAACATACAGGTAAAAAAGGAACAGGTATCACTATCGTGTTCCTTTTTTTTACCTATCCGTGAACTCGAAATTATTTATTTACCTATTAATAATTCTTTTGCAAAATGCAGATAGACAAACCTGTTCGATTGATTCTTGATGACGGAACTATCTTCGAAGGGCGGTCGTTTGGTGCAGAAAGCGCATCAGCCGGAGAAGTGGTGTTCAGTACAGCTATGGTCGGATATCCCGAGAGTTTGACAGACCCTTCGTACCTTGGTCAGATATTAGTTGTTACTTTTCCGCTTGTTGGTAATTACGGTGTTCCCGATAATACTTTTACCGATGGCATTTCTAACTTTTATGAGTCGGAACGAATTCAGGTTAATGGATTGATCATTTCCGATTATTCGCACGAATACTCTCACTGGAATGCTAAGAAAAGCTTAGGTGAATGGCTTAAAGAAAACAATGTGCCGGGCATTTATGGTATAGATACCCGTGAGTTGACGAAGCTGCTTCGTGAAAAAGGTTCGATGAAAGGGAAGATCGTATTCAAAGACGAAAACGAAATTGAATTTCTAGATCCTAATATAGAAAATCAGGTGGCATTGGCCAGTTGCAAAGAAGTAATCACATACGGATCGGGCAAGAAAAAGGTAGTGCTTGTTGACTGTGGTGTAAAACACAATATAATAAGATGTCTGCTTAAGCGGGATATCACATTGATACGTGTTCCTTGGGATTATGACTTCAACCAATTGGAATGGGACGGACTATTTATCTCAAATGGACCCGGTAACCCCGACTTTTGCGAGGCAACCGTGCAAAATATCCGTACAGCTATGCAAGGCGATAAACCTATCTGTGGTATATGTATGGGTAACCAATTATTATCGAAAGCAGGAGGAGCTACGATATATAAGCTGAAATACGGTCATCGTAGTCACAATCAGCCGGTGAAGATGGTAAATTCTACACGTTGCTTTATTACATCTCAAAATCACGGCTTTGCAGTATCAAATTCATCATTGGGTGCTGACTGGGAACCATTGTTCATCAATCTGAATGATGGAACTAACGAAGGTATCAAGCATAAAACCAAACCGTTCTTTTCCGCACAGTTTCACCCCGAAGCTGCCAGTGGACCTACTGATACAGATTTCTTATTCGATATGTTTTTCGAAAAACTTTAAGGTTACAGACCTTTTATAATTAAACCTGTTATTTACATAAAATAAAGATGGACAATAATATAAAAAAAGTACTGGTACTGGGTTCGGGAGCTCTGAAAATCGGAGAGGCCGGAGAATTCGACTATTCGGGATCTCAGGCTCTCAAAGCTTTGAAAGAAGAAGGTATAGAAACTGTACTTATCAATCCGAATATCGCAACGGTACAGACATCCGAAGGTAGTGCCGATAAAATATATTTCCTGCCGATTACTCCATACTTTGTAGAGAAGGTGATCAAGAAGGAAAAACCGGAAGGAATACTTCTTGCTTTCGGTGGACAAACTGCTTTGAACTGTGGTGTTCAACTATTTGAACAGGGAATTCTCGAGAAATACAATCTGAAAGTATTAGGTACTCCCGTGCAAGCGATAATGGATACTGAAGACCGCGAGTTGTTTGTTAAGAAACTCGATCAGATCGATGTGAAAACAATCAAAAGCGAAGCCGTAGATACAATCGAAGGAGCAGTAAGAGCGGCCGCGGAATTAGGATATCCCATTATTGTACGTGCCGCTTATGCTTTAGGTGGGTTAGGCTCAGGATTCTGTGATAATGAAAAAGAACTTCGTGCTCTGGCTGAAAAAGCATTGGCATTCTCTCCTCAGTTGTTAGTCGAAAAATCGCTGAAAGGTTGGAAAGAGGTTGAGTATGAAGTCGTACGTGACCGTTTTGACAACTGTATGACTGTTTGTAACATGGAGAATTTCGATCCGCTCGGAATCCACACCGGAGAGAGTATTGTGGTTGCTCCATCTCAAACACTTACAAACTCAGAATACCATAAACTTCGCGAAATAGCTATCCGCATCGTACGTCACATCGGTATAGTGGGAGAGTGTAACGTACAGTATGCGTTCGACCCCGAATCGGAAGATTACCGTGTGATAGAAGTAAATGCCCGTTTGAGCCGTTCATCGGCATTGGCATCTAAAGCTACAGGTTATCCGTTGGCTTTCGTTGCAGCAAAACTAGGTTTAGGTTACGGATTATTCGATCTGAAAAACTCGGTGACGAAATCAACCAGTGCATTCTTCGAGCCTGCTCTCGACTATATCGTTGTGAAGATTCCTCGTTGGGATTTAGGTAAATTCCATGGAGTATCCAAAGAGATTGGTTCAAGCATGAAATCGGTTGGAGAAATTATGGCTATCGGCCGTAGTTTCGAAGAAGCGATACAGAAAGGCCTTCGTATGCTGAATATTGGTATGCACGGATTTACAGCAAACAAATTTCCGGATGTAGATGATTTGGATAATGCTCTGAAAAATCCGACAGACAAACGTATCTTCTGTATTTATCAGGCATTCGAAAAAGGATATGATATAGAACAGATTCACGAACTGACCAAAATAGACCGTTGGTTCTTGCAGAAACTTCACTATATTTTCCGCAAATCGGAAGAACTGAAAAAGTATGATGATATAAAATCATTACCTCTTGAAACACTTCGTACTGCAAAACAACAAGGTTTCTCTGACTTCCAGATAGCCAAAACCGTTTGCAAAGAACCTACATTGATAGACAGTGTGGCGAAAGAAGTACGCTCGATTCGTAAACAAAACGGAATCGTTCCGGTAGTGAAACAGATAGACACACTTGCGGCAGAATATCCTGCGCAGACAAACTACCTGTATCTTACATATAACGGCAGTGCCAATGATGTAAAATATCTGGGAGACCATCGTTCGGTAATCGTTCTCGGATCAGGAGCATACCGCATCGGATCATCTGTAGAGTTTGACTGGTGTTCGGTAAATGCTTTGAATTCTATTCGTAAAGAAGGGTATCGTTCGGTGATGATTAACTATAATCCCGAAACGGTATCGACAGACTATGATATGTGTGATCGGCTGTACTTTGATGAGTTGACATACGAGCGTGTGATGGACATCATCGAACTCGAAAATCCTCACGGGGTAATTCTTTCAGTAGGAGGTCAGATTCCCAATAACTTGGCAATCCGTTTGGATGACGCTAAAGTGAATATTTTGGGAACGACTGCTAAGAGTATAGATAATGCAGAAGACCGTCACAAGTTTTCGAGCCTGATGGATAAGATCGGAGTGGATCAGCCACGTTGGCAGGAGCTTACTTCGCTTGAAGATATTAAAGGGTTTGTAGCCGAAGTCGGTTATCCGGTGCTGATACGTCCGTCTTATGTCCTTTCAGGAGCAGCTATGAATGTCTGCTCGAACGATAAAGAGTTGGAAAACTTCTTGGGATTGGCTGCCGAAGTATCGAAAAAGCATCCGGTGGTAGTATCTCAATTCCTCGAAAATGCCAAAGAAATAGAAGTAGATGCTGTCGCTCAAAATGGAGAGATAGTAATGTACGCAATATCCGAGCACGTAGAGTTTGCAGGAGTTCACTCCGGTGATGCAACGATACAGTTTCCTGCTCAACGTTTATATGTGGAAACGGTGAGACGTGTGAAAAAGATAGCACGTAAGATTGCCAAGGCTCTCGAAATATCAGGACCATTCAATATTCAGTTCCTTGCCCGTGACAACGAAATCAAGGTGATAGAATGTAACTTGCGTGCATCACGTTCATTCCCATTCGTTTCGAAAGTGTTGAAGATCAACTTTATCGAGTTGGCTACTCAAGTAATGCTTGGTAAAGAAGTGAAACAGCCTAATAAAAACGCATTCGACTTGGATTATGTAGGTATAAAAGCATCTCAGTTCTCATTCTCTCGTTTGCAAAAAGCCGACCCTGTACTGGGTGTAGATATGGCTTCAACAGGTGAGGTAGGATGTATTGGAGATAATTTCTACGATGCCATGCTTAAATCGATGCTTTCGGTAGGATATCGCATTCCAAAGAAAACTGTATTGTTCTCGACTGGTCCTGCCAAATCGAAAGTAGAATTGTTGCAAGCTGCCCGTCTGCTTCATCAGAAAGGGTATGAGATCTATGCGACAGGAGGTTCACAGCGTTTTCTGACTGATAACGGTGTGCCTGCTACTCAGGTGTATTGGCCGAATGACGAAAAAGACAGAAAACCAAGCGCTTTGGAAATGATACAAGATAAGAAAATCGACTTGGTGGTAAATATCCCAAAAGACTTTACCAGCAATGAGCTTGATAACGGTTATAAAATTCGTCGTGCAGCAATCGATTATAATATTCCGTTGGTGACTAACTCTCGATTAGCATCGGCATTTATACAGGCATTCTGTACGCTTGATGTGGATCAGCTTGAGATCAAGCCTTGGAACGAGTACGAATAATAAAAAAATATGAAGAAAATATAGGGTTAAACATCGTTTTTAACCCTATATTTGTTTATTGTAAGGTCTCAGACCTATTTGTTGCTTAGCTAAGTGAAATACCGGAGTTTTTACTCTCTGAAAGTATATTTTTAAATACTTCCTTTTACTTATAGCAACCATTTTATTAAACACAAACTTATGAACTTATGAAAAGAAACATTTGCCAAAGATGTGAAACAGAAAACACAAGTAATGCAAAATTTTGCTCGGGATGCGGATACGAGCTTGAGCGAGATTTCGAAGAAGCAGTAAATACAGTAACCCTTCCTCCCGAAAAAAAATCAAACGAAAAGTTTAAGATTATTAAGCCTGCTCTGGCTGTGGTTGTAGCATTGCTTATTCTGTTGGGAGGACAATATCTTTTGCTTCGGTTGACATAATAACGACGTCGGAGTGAAAATTCAAATTCGTATATTTGTAACTTCCGAACAATATAAATAGCATATATAATCAGGATAGATATTCGTATATTTGTCCTGATTTTTTGTTATAACTCTTTTATCCTTTAATGGGAATTATACGTTTTTTACTAGCAATAGCAGTTGTATTTGCTCATACCGGACATGAACAATACATGCAGATGGTTGGAGGAAAGCTTGCTGTTGAGCTTTTTTATATATTCTCCGGGTTTTACATGGCTCTTATCCTGACCGAAAAATATGTCGGGCTGAAAATGTATAAAGTGTTTATAACTAATCGTATGCTAAAGTTATACCCTATATATTGGGTTGTTGCCTTATTAGTTATTTTTTTTAGCTTGTATATTGCTTTTGATACAAATTGGAGGTTTTGGGGGGTATTGCAATCTTATAAACTGTATTGGTCGAAAATCAGTGTTTTTTCTTTTCTATTTCTGGTTATAAGTAATATAATTGTCTTTTTTCAGGATTGGATTATGTTTATGGGGGTGAATCTAACTTCCGGAAACTTGTTTTTTACAGATAATTTTGTGGAGACTTCTCCTCGTTTGCATTCATTTTTGTTGGTGCCTCAGGCTTGGACTATTGGTTTGGAATTGACATTTTATTTAATTGTTCCTTTTTTTGCGCGCAAAAATACACGCTGGCTTATTCTTATCGGAACTGCTTCTGTTGCGTGTAAAGTTCTGTTAGCTGTAACAGGGTATAATAATGATCCGTGGACATATAGGTTTTTCTTCTCGGAATTACATTTGTTTATATTGGGGATGATCGCTTATCGGGTATATAATAGAATAAAACATAAATCTTTTTCTCTACGAAAATTACAGGCTGTACTCTGCCTGGATATTTTGCTGATTTTATTTTGTGTATTTCTCAGAACGTATCTCGGTGATTTTACCGATTATATTTATCTGATAGTATTCGCATGTTCCGTTCCTTTCCTTTTCGCTTTGTGTAAGCAGTCTAAACTGGACTCTAAGATAGGGGAGTTGTCATATCCTATTTATATATCTCATGGCTTAGTTATATTGCTTCTTAATTATATTTTCAAGCTTCAGTCGGCTTATGAAGGATGGGGTGTTGTTATCGCAACAATTGCTCTTTCATTCCTCCTCAATCATCTTATTCTTTATCCGATCGATCGTTACCGCCAAAAAAGAGTCAAGAAGAATTAATTTAACAGGTTGATCTTGAATAAGTAACAGTAAGATTTTAATGATGTATTTATAAACGATGACAGACTGTTGTTGTTATGCTTGCAGAGTCAATAAATAGATCTGGAATCTTAATCTGTTGTGGATGAAGAAAATCTATTGTAATGTTAAATTTATTTCTTTATATTTGCTAAAAGCGTTACTTAAATAACACTAAAGAACTATTGTCAAAAGCAGATTATTTGCTTTGATAATCACACAAACTCAAATCTAAGGCTTATGGATATACTGTATACCCTTTTTAATCCATTACCTAACGGTATAGCTACCGTACTTATGATTATAATCATTCTGTACTGGATATTTGCTCTGATCGGCGGTTTAGGTATGGATGACTTGGATTTAGGGATAGACTTTTCGCATGATGTTGATATAGATGCCGGTATTGATGTTGATCATGATGTTCATGTTGATACAGGTCATGGAGGCGGATTTTTGCAGGCTTTGCAGTTTCTGAACTTGGGTCGTGTTCCGTTTATGATAGTGCTGACAGTATTTATATTGTTTCTATGGATTACAACACTTGTGACGACTCATTTTATTAATCTGTCTGCATGGGGAAACTGGTCAGCCATTATACTGTTGCCGGCCCTTGTGGTTAGCCTGTTTATTACAGGATGGGTGACAAAACCTTTGGCGGGTTTCTTTCATCAGATAGGCTATAACGGGGAGAAAGCGATTGATTTTTTCGGTTGTTCCGGAAAGATGTTATCAAGCATAGAAGGTGATAAAATCGGAGTCGCAGAGTTTCTGATCGGGAAAAATCCTATCAGACTCAATGTTAAAAGTATGCAGGGCGAAAAACTGTCATATGGGGACTATGTCATAATAACCCGTATGCCCGATGAAGGCAATGTATATCAAGTCGTTAAAAATTAATAAGCATAAAATAAACAACTTAAACCAGCTATGGAACTAATATTAATTATTGTAGGAGCAGTATTACTTTTTTTGCTCATCTTCTTAGGTGTTTTAGCCTCGTTTTACAAAAAAATTCCTCAGGGAAAAGCTATCGTCCGCACCGGGGTAGGAGGTACGGGAGTTGCCTTTAACAAAGGAATGTACGTTGTTCCGGTTTTTCATAAGATGGAAATAATGGATATTTCGGTCAAAAAACTCGAAATAGAACGTATGCAGCACGATGGACTGATCTGTAAAGACAATATACGAGCCGATATTAAAGTGGCGTTTTTTGTACGTGTCAATAAATCGGTAAACGATGTAATCAATGTGGCTCAGACTCTCGGTTGTGAACGTGCAAGCGATATTTCGACTCTGAAAAATATATTTGAGGCGAAGTTTTCGGAAGCCCTCAAAACCGTAGGTAAGAAATTTAACTTCATCGAATTATATGAAGCACGACGCGAATTCCGTGACGAGATTATAGACATTATCGGAACAGACCTTAATGGCTATAATCTGGACGACTGTGCTATCGACTATCTGGAACAGACCGAAATACAGTTTCTCAGCCCTGATAATATTCTGGACTCCGAAGGTATCCGTAAAATTACAGAATTGACGGCGGCTCAGAATATTAATGCGAACCAGATTCGCAGAGATGAAGAAAAAGTGATCAAAAAACAGAATGTTGAAGCCCGTGAAGCTATCCTCGAACTCGAACGTCAATTGGCAGAAAAAGAGGAGAAACAACGAAGGGAAATTGATAATGTGAAAGCTCGTGAAGGAGCCGAAATTCAGAAGGTGCGTGAAGAGGAACGCCTAAAATCCGAAACTGTACGTATTAGTACCGATGAGCAATTGGCTGTTCAGGAAGAAAATAAACTTCGTCAGATTATAATAGCAGAGAAGAACAAACAGAGAACTGAAGCTATCGAAGCGGAACGTGTGGAAAAAGACCGTGCATTGGAGCAAACCGAGCGCGAACGTATTGTGACTTTGGCTCAGATAGATAAGGAACGGGTACTTGAAATAGAAAAGAAAAATATACAGGATGTAATTCGTGAGCGTGTCGAAGTCGAAAAAGGAGTTGTAGAAGAAACTCAGAATATTAAAGACATAGAAGCATTCCGTGAAGTGGAACGTAAAAAGCAAGTCGGAATAACTACTGCCGCTCAATTAGCGGAAGAAAAACTGATACAAACAGTAAAAGCTGCGGAAGCTGATAAAAAGGCCGCCGAAGAAAGAGCTAAACAGTTATTGATTGATGCTGATGCCAAAAAAGAAGCATCGGCGAAACAAGCAGAAGCTCGAAAGGTATTGGCGGAAGCTCAGGCAAAAGAAGATGCGACATATGGACTGGCAGAAGCTGAAATTATGAAAGCTAAAGCCGCTGCAGCCGAGCAACAAGGTACAGTAGAAGCTGCCAATATAGAGAAAAAGGCGAGAGCCGAAGCTGCAGGTATAGAAGCGAAAGCCGAAGCCCGCAAGAAAGAAGGCTTGGCTGAGGCCGAAGTTACCAAAGAAATATCATTGGCAACGGCCATCGGAGAATCGAGTATTATAGAGAAGAAATCGGTTGCTGAAGCTGCCGGAATACAGGCAAAAGCAGATGCTAAACGCAAAGAAGGGCTGATGGAAGCCGAAGTTGCCAAAGAAAAGGCTTTAGCCGAAGCATCGGGTATTGAAGAAAAAGCGGCTGCCATGAAAAAACTCGATGGAGTGGGGCGTGAACACGAAGAGTTTAAGCTGCAACTACAAAAAGAGAAAGACGTAGAATTGGCTCAGATTGCAGTTCAGAAAGAAATTGCAGATGCTCAGGCTTCTGTTCTTGCCGAAGCATTGAAATCGGCAGATATCGATATTGTTGGTGGTGAAACTATGTTTTTCGATAATATTGTGAAACAGATATCGAATGCTAAAGGGTTTGACCGTTTGGTGAATGAGAGCGAGAATATCAGCCAGATTAAAAAGGCATTACTTGGTGACGGACACAACGGGGGAGAATTGATGAACCGTATAAAATACTTTGTCCGCCAATATGGAATATCTACCGAAGATATCAAAAACCTCAGTATAGCCGCACTGATATTCAAAATGCAGAGCCAGTGTACAAGTAGTGAGGACAAGGGCATTCTTGATAATTTATTGAGTCTTGCCAAATCAATGGGAATATCTAACAACAAGTTGTCGTAATCTGTATATATAGGGGGTAGTAACATATCTCCCTAATTAAAAAAAACAGAAGATATGAAAGCGGGTGGATTGCTTTTTATATTGGGCGTATTTTTACTATTGACCGCATGTAATGATGCTGAAAATCACAATGGAGATGCAGTAGAATCTCGTCCTGTTTTGATTCAACCACTGGGCGGTTTCCCCGAAAAATATGCCGATATTTTACAGAAACGTTTGCAGCAGATAGTTCCTAACGTTTCTATTGCAAGACCTATCCCTCTGGCATCGAATGCTTATTTCGAACCATTGCACAGATATAGGGCAGATTCGTTATTATATTATCTGCATCGTAAAAGTTACAGGCGAAAAGGTGTTGTTGTTCTGGGGCTTACATACAAAGATATCAGTATCACTACACACGGTTATTACGACTATGGAGTAATGGGGCTTGCCCGAAGTCCGGGCGATGTCTGCATTGTATCAACATATCGTTTGTCGAGGAGGGGAGACGATCGTTACGATCAGTTATTTAAAGTAGCTATTCACGAACTGGCGCATACCGAAGGGCTCGGACATTGTGAGCTTAGTCCTACCTGCTATATGAAGGACTCGAAATATAAAAGCCCGACTCTCGATGAAACAGGCTTTTGTATAACCTGTAAAACATATCTTCAGAAAAGAGGTTGGAAATTGGAGTAGCTTAGTCTGATCGGATATGTTTTTATAGCATATGCCGATTGGCATAAATTATTATAATCTGTAAAGATTAAACCATATATGCAAGATACAGAACAAATCAAACCGGCTGAGACTCTCGATGCCGGAACATACGAAATAATACGTAAGCGATTACAGGTACAGAAAGACGACCTGCTCAAACGTTTGTTACAGCTCAACGATACCCGTAAAGAAGTATTTACAGCCAGTGAATTTGCGCTTATAGCCAATCAGCGGATCAATACAGAAAATAATTGCGTGTCACGTGGTATCATGGCTCTGGGCAATTTATGTATTTTCGGATATAATGTGCATTTCGGCTTACGGTCTGATATTCAATTAAGTGATGTGTTCAGTATCTATAAGTTCGAAGAAAACCAGTTTGAAACTCAATCGCTCGAGCTTATTAATGATGAAGCGTTTATAGCCGACTATAAAAATCTTTATAAATATTACAGAGATTCTATATTTTCCCGTTTTCGCCGTACGGAGAATTATCTGTATATGATTTTTCAGACGGGTAAATCGGTAAATGATGCTAAAGCTTTCAAATGGCTGGTCAAAGATAACAGGCTTATTTATCAGGACGGCCGCAGTTTTCACGAGGTCGTAAAAACTCCTCAGCACGAATTCAAATGGAATAAAACCTCTTTGGATGACCGTCGGCTGGGTACATTTCCGCATATATCCATCCTTGATAAAGTCTTTATTGAAGCCACAGGTGGAGATATCACATTCAAGATAGAAGATAATACCCAGACGGGCAAAGGGATTTATTCCGAAAAAGTGGAGAATAAAGACCAGCAATTGGATGATGCCGAATATTATTATGCCGATCTGGGAAATATTATATTGATACGGATAAAACCCTATCAGGAAGGTTTCCGAGCTTTTGTTTTCAATACACGTACCAGAGAGGTTATAAATATACATACCCTCAACGATGCTGGTATACTGCTGCCCGATAGTCAGGGCATTATTTTTCCGAATGGTTATTATCTGCAAAATGGCGATCATAAGATATTCGAAAGCGAACTTAGCAATCTCGAATTTATACGGAAGGTGACCTCTCCCAATGGAGAAGACTATCTGTATATTTTTTATCAGAATGAAAGTAATATTTATGTTCTGATGTCTCATAATATAATCCGTCAGCAGGTCGAAACACCTATTATCTGTAACGGATTTACATTCTTTGCCGATGGTTCTCTTATTTATTTCAGATCGGAAAAAGAGGCTACACGTCATCATCAGGTGCAGATCTGGCAAACGCCTTATATGATCGAATGGAGAGAAAATCCTCAGAAAAAAGACAATTTTCTCTATAAAATAGGCAATAAAAGTATTGTGAGGGCGATGGCAGAATGTCAGGAAGTTATTTTACTTATCAATAAAGAAGATTCGTATGAAGGTTTGTATGAGGATATTGTAAAGAAGTCAAATGATATACTCGATGCCTTTTTCTGGATTTCGAGTGCCGAAACTTTCGAAATATCTTCGCCTTTAAAGCAAATCAAGGAAATAGCGAATACTGCTATAGATGAGTTTGACAAGGTACAGACTCAGAAAAAGCATGCCGGAGAAACACTGATTGCTGCTGCCGAAAAGGTAGATAAACTGCTGTTTGAAGTCAAGAATGCACGTTATTCGACTCTCGATCAGTTAGTCAAGCAACTGGCTGATACTCGAAAACTGCATGGTGAAGTTATTGAACTGGGGAATGTAAAATACATAGATACTGCGAAAGTTGATGAATACAAAGGCTTGTTGAATGAAACAAGTCAAAAGCTTTCAGAAAAAACAATTGCTTTCCTCTTGAAAGACGAAGCACTGATTCCCTACGACCAGAAGGTAGAAGTGCAGCGGGGTGAAGTAGATAATGTAACCAAAGTTATAGATGCCAATAAAATAGAGGATAATTGCAAATTGATTTCTTCTGAGCTTGAGTTGCTTATCGATATTCTCAATAGTTTGAAAATAGACGATACTACTGAAGCAACCCGTATTGTCGAAAAAATATCATTGATATTTTCTTCGCTCAATGAAGTGCGGGCGCAACTGAAACGGAAGATCGACTCATTGCGTACACACGAAGCTGTTGCTGATTTTAAGGCACAAATAACTCTGCTCGAGCAAAGTATCGTTAACTATCTGGAGTTGGCTACGTCTCCCGAACGCTGCGATGAGTATTTTACTAAAGTAAGTATACAGGTAGAGGAACTCGAAAGTAAGTACGCCGATTTTGACGATTTTATACTCCGTATTGCAGAGAAACGGAATGATGTGGTGAAGGCTTTCGATGGTAAAAAAGCTCAGCTTATAGAACAGATAAACCGCCGTACATCATCATTGGAACAAATAGGACTGCGCGTTTTGAAGAACGTTGAGAACAAGGCGCAGACATTCAAAACACGGGAAGAAATTCAAGCATTCTTTTCTACTGATCTGATGGCGGATAAAATTCGAAAATTGGTCGAAGAATTGAAGTCTCTGGGTGATGTGTCGAAAGCCGAGAATCTCGAAAACAGCCTGAAAACCTCGCTCGAAGATGCCCTTCGTGTACTGAAAAATCGAACCGAATTGTTTGTCGATGGCGATAACATTATATCCTTAGGTAGCTATAAATTTGCAGTAAATAAGCAATCGCTGGATCTGACCGTTGTCCGCAGAGAAGATAAACTATTCTATCATCTGACCGGTACAGGGTTCTATTATGAGATACGAAACGATGAGATCAACCGTTATCGGGATATATGGGAACAGGAGATTGTTTCGGAAAACAAGGACGTGTACCGAGCCGAATATCTCGCAAATCTGGCATTCGAAGAGAGCCTGAAAAATCCGCACTTTGATGTTAAACTATTTGTGAATCAACGGGTCGAGCAGAATTATAGTGAATCGTACATGAAGGGTGTACACGATTTTGACGCATTACGTATTTACGAAACGTTACGCAAATTGTATATCGATCTGGGGCTTTTGGCTTTCGAACCGAAAGTGAGGATTGCAGCCCAGTTGTTCTGGACAATGATGCCGGATGATGATAAAAAACGGTTGTTCAAACTGATAACCTCAGCTAATCTGGTATTAAAGGCATTTCCAAAATCAGGAAATTATCAGTATGTAATCACTCAGATAAGAGAGAGCTTTAAAGAGTGGAATACTTATTTCAGTGTTTCAGAAAGTTTTGAAAGTAAAGTTGCCGATTATCTTTTCGCTGAGTTTGCCGATTCACAGGTGTTTACTTGCAGTGAGCAGGCTGCGTTACTCCGAGACAAGTTTGTGAAATATCTTGAAGATAAAGGTCTTTTTGAAGATTTCGAAAGTGATACGGCAAATAACACCTTCGATCCTGTAGACCGTTTTTATCTGGTTCAGAACTGGCTGAATTCATTTGTTGATCTATCATCTGAATATATTCCTCTGAAGAAATATGTGGAAGAAACTGCATGTCTGCTGTTACTGCGCAAGCAGGAATATTCGGTGCATATAGCAGCGGATAAATTACAGATAGATGATCTGAGAGGCAGTCACCCTGTAATTGAAAATGGACTGTATCTGCTTGATTACCATCGATTCGTAGATAAATTAAGCTGTTTCGAAGAAGTAAGTGTAACTGACTTTAATGAATTTATCCGGCAAAAAGATATCTTGATTGCGGCATTCCGTAAATCATTAAAATTAGAAGAGCTGAAACCTAAGGTTTTAACGTCCTTTGTCCGTAATAAACTTATCAATGAAGTATATCTTCCGTTGATAGGCGCTAATCTTGCCAAGCAATTGGGGGTGGCAGGTGAGAATAAAAGAACTGCCCGTATGGGGATGTTATTGCTTATTTCTCCTCCCGGGTATGGTAAAACTACCTTGATGGAGTATCTGGCTAAAACCATGGGATTGAATTTTGTAAAGATAAACGGTCCTACTATCGGACATTCTATAACATCTATCGATCCGGCAGAAGCAAAAACTTCGGGAGCAAGAGAAGAACTGAAAAAGATAAACCTTTCGTTTGAAATGGCAGATAACGTAATGCTCTATCTGGATGATATTCAGCATTGCAGTTCTGAATTTTTGCAAAAGTTCATTTCTTTGGCTGACGGACAGCGTAAAATGGATGGCATTTTTGAAGGAGACAGCAAGACTTACGACCTGCGGGGAAAACGTTTTTGTGTGATTATGGCAGGTAATCCTTATACCGAGAGCGGCGAAAAATTTCAGATTCCGGATATGTTAGCTAATCGTGCCGACGTATATAATCTGGGAGATGTTATCGGGGGAACAGAGCACCTGTTCCGTCTAAGTCTTCTGGAAAATGCCATTGTCGAAAATCAATACATTCAGAAGATAGCCGGAAAAAGTTTCGACGATTTTTATAAACTTGTCAACTATATAGAAAGCGGATCGGAATCTTTACCCGACCTCGAAGGCAATTATACACAGCAGGATGTGGATGATTTTGTGGCTGTTGTTCGTAATGCAATAGCCATACGGGATATAGTCTTGAAGGTGAATCAGAATTACATCTCCAGTGCAGCGATGCAGGATACTTACAGGATGGAACCAGCCTTTAAACTGCAAGGATCGTATAGGGATATGAATAAGATGATAGGTCAGGTAGTGCCGTTGATGAATCCAAAGGAGATAAATGAACTTATACTATCTCATTATGAAAGCGAATCGCAGACACTGACATCAAATGCCGAGGCGAATCTTTTGAAACTGAAAGAGATTGCCCGATTATTATCGGAAGACGAACATCGGCGATGGATGCATATCAAAGAGGTGTTCGGTAAGAACAATAAGCTCGGAGGTATCGACAAGTCGAATCAAACGGGAATGGTATTGGCTCAACTTGCCGAATTTAATGTCAACCTCGAGGGTATAATAGATGTCTTGAAGAAGAAATAAGGTCTTAGACCTTGGTAACTTTCTCAACTCAAACAGCCCGCTGTTATCGTATCGAAAAAATAAAAATCGGCTAAAAAAAGATTTCTAAAAATCTAAATGAGGTCAATTTAAACAGTTACTTATTTCCGTATCCATACGTTTGTGATTTCACCGAATACAATTTTGTGATAATCGTTTGTTTCGGCATGAGCATCTTCTACAAATTTTTTGCCTTGTTCTGTGTAAAAATCGCCGGGTGCAACTGTTGTGACTTCTGCCAGTTTGCACTCTATTATTAGTTTGGCTTCTTTATATGACAGATTTCCCGAAGGTATTTGTATGACAGATAGTTTGCTTTCTTTCATTTTATCGCTGTTGCGTCCGGATTTTTTGCCGAACAAAAGAAAGTCTTTTTTGTATTCGTCATCAAAATAACTCATCGTATATGTTTCTTTCTTTCTGATTATTTCGAGAGTATATCGGTTAGAACGGAGGAAGCACCAGGTTGTAGGCTTTTCGAATAGAATACCCCAGCCTCCCCAGCTTGCAACCATTGAGTTGTATAGAGATGGATCTCCGGCTGTTATAACACTGTAATCCGATCCTACCAGTTTGAATACACTTTCGGGTATTTCTTTAGCATCTATCTGTGTGAAAATATCGTTGAACGATCCTTTCTGATCCGGTGCTGTTTGTCCATAAACATTTATACCTGTTATCGCTAGGATAACAACAGTCAATAATATACCTAATTTTTTCATGAATTTATTTATTAAAATGTATTGTTCAATTATTAAAACTAAATGATAACCTAATTGGAGAAATGGTAATAACAAGATTTATTGTACTCTTGTTCATACTGCCAGAAGATCCAACTCTTCCTGAATGTTTTTACGAGCCTGATCTTCGTATCTGGATAGAAAATGGGGAGTTTTGAATATTTGCTTCATATTCAGAAAATGAGATAAAGCCTTTTTTCGTCCGTAAGCGTACTCTTTGTCTGAATAAATAAAATATTCGCGCCGTATATCCTTTATGTACTGCTTGTATACATCACTTTCGGAGCCTAGTATCGACAAGTCGGCATCGATAAAGAGATTGGTGTCATTATCGAGACTCTTGTGGTGTCCTTTGGTTGCTAAAATATGTACGGAGCATCTGTTTATACGATCTTTCTGAAAATGTTGTATTTCATTAAGCCGTTTTGCTGCCAGCAAGGCACTTTCCGACTCATTGTCCATCCGTTTGGTATGATAAATTATATCGTGATAAAATAAAGCAAATAGCATTGCATCCCAATCCTCAGTCTGGTCTTTTACCTGCGATAATTCATCGTACATTTTACGAATGTGATTGAGATCGTGGTAGTATCTGCCTGCATCACGATAATTTATCTCAATTTCATTCCATAATCGGACAGAAAGTTTATTGTCTGCCGAATAATTGCTTACAAGTTCTGTAAATAGTTGTTTCAGCATAGGGGTAAGGAATTGGTGTAATTCGAATACTAATTTAAGAATAATTATCGGATTAAGTAACGTAAGTATACCAAAGCTGAAAAAAGTTATGCAGACTTAGTTTTCTTTAATCAAACGTACGGATGAGATCTAATCCTGATAACCATTCTCCATAACCTGACAATCCGTTGATATGTCCTGCTTTTCCAGCGCTTATAAATTGGCTGCCCCAGTGAGCCGCAAAATGTTGAGCCCTTTCTATTGTGCACCACGGGTCATTTTCGCTGCCCACAAGTATAGTCGGAAAGTTCAAGGGCTGTAACGGAATAGGGGAGAATCCTTTCATCGGTAAACTTGGATCATTTACAAGGGAATCAATATCGGCAGGGGCGACTAAAAGCGCTCCTTTGACCTGATGTTTGTATCTTTCAGCCCAGTGTGCAACAGTAAGGCATCCCAGACTGTGTGCAATCAGTACGACCTCCGGTAGAGAGTAGTTCGATAATTCTTGCTCAACTTGTTCGGCCCATATATCGCATTGAGGAGTATACCATTCTTTTTGGTTGATACGATGGAAATTGTCTCCACTTTTTTCGAAAAAAGTTTGCCAATGGTCTTCGCCCGAATTACCTAGTCCGGGTATAATAATATAAGTAGTCATGTACTTTGTTTTTGTTAATAACAAAGTTAACCTTATTTAGTTGAGTGTACGAAATATTTTGTTCAATTGTCTCTATTGTAGTTCCGAAGGGCTGTTGTTGACCCAAGACGACAGCGATCGGCAAAAACGGGTTGTAAAGAAGTCATTCTTTTCGGAAAGGTACTCTATAATGTTATCAAATGTGATAATCTCGTCTTCTCCGCTCTTGCTGGATGGTTGTATGTAAACAATCTTGATATTGTATTGCCCTGCCGTATTATTTTTCAGCGATTGATCGAGCCATCCTACGGCATGTAATTTATGAAGTAAATTATTGTACTTTTTTTTGAGCATACTTGCATGTTCTATATCGAGAATACCATCTACTATGTTCTTGATATTATTTTCTCTGGCTTTACTCAAATAGCTATATTGTAGTGGACGCAGCGAATTGATATCAGTTTTGAGAGATATCATGTAAACGGTCTTCACCGATTCGCAAACAGCCACAAAGTTGATTTTCAGAGGATGTGCCGATTCTGTGGGATCGGCATTGAATAGTACTCCGGCTTTTATCGGAAATTCGGGGATGATATGATCAACCGTGCATCCAAATTTTTTCTTTATGATATTGGGCAAATATATGCCGAAAAAAATATCAGCCCTGCCTTCTAATAAGTAAGCCGGAAAATTGCGCCACTCATCTAACCGATCAAATATCTCGTTAACAAGTTCTTGTTCATTCCTCATATTATACGTATTTTGGCAAATGGTTGTTCTTTATTTTCTTTAGTGTTAAAACTATCCCTGCAATACTTTACTTTATCCCGATTTAGAGTAGGATTGTTGTTTTTTTATTCTCCGGTACAAATTTACATAAAAAAACCTGAGTATAAAACTCAGGTTTCAGTGTGTGGTATAATATCGTATGCCTTAATTGGCTTGTAAAGATTTATCCATCGCTTCAGCTGCACGTCTTCCGTCTCCCATAGCCAGAATAACTGTTGCCCCTCCGCGAACAATATCACCTCCGGCGTAGACATCCGAAAGGTCGGTTTGCATCGTATCCTGATTGATAACAACAGTACCCCATTTTGTCACATCCAGACCGGTGAATGTTGAAGGAATCAAAGGATTGGGAGATACTCCCACACTCACTATAACTTCATCGACATCGATCCATTCTGTTGCACCTTCGATAGGTACAGGTTTGCGGCGTCCGGATGCATCGGCTTCTCCTAACTCCATTTTCTGAAGGAGCATGCGCTGTACATGACCTTTATCATCGCCTTCGTATTGTATCGGATTATGGAGAGTCAGGAATTCCACACCTTCTTCCTTGGCGTGTTTTACTTCTTCGGCACGAGCCGGCATTTCTTCATCCGAACGGCGGTAAACGACCATAGCCCGTTCTGCTCCAAGGCGGCGTGCGGTGCGTACTGCATCCATAGCCGTGTTTCCTGCTCCGATAATGGCCACACTTTTGCCTTTCTGCACGGGAGTGTCGCTGTCGGGACTAGAGGCATCCATCAGATTGACACGGGTAAGGAATTCGTTTGCTGACATTACCCCTATCAGGTTTTCTCCCGGAATATTCATAAAATTAGGTAATCCTGCGCCGCTGGCTACAAATATTCCTTTAAATCCTTCGGCACGAAGATCTTCGTGAGATATCGTTTTTCCGATAATGCAGTTTTTTACGAACTTAACACCTGTTTTGCGAAGGGTTTCTATTTCTACATCAACAACATCGTTTGGCAGGCGGAATTCGGGTATTCCGTATTTTAATACCCCGCCTATTTCATGCAGGGCTTCAAACACGGTTATGTCGTATCCTCGTTTGGCCATGTCTCCGGCGAAAGAGAGCCCGGCGGGGCCTGAGCCTACAACTGCTACTTTGATACCGTTTGATACCGGCTTTTCGGGTTCGGCTATTATACCGTTCAATCTTTCGTAGTCGGCGGCAAATCTTTCGAGATAGCCGATTGCCACAGGCTCTTTACCCATTTTCTGGATATAGATACATTGGGCTTCGCATTGTTTTTCCTGAGGGCATACACGTCCGCATACAGCAGGCAATGCACTGGTTTCTTTAAGTGTACGTGCGGCTTCGATAAAGTCGCCCCGTTCTATATTTTTTATAAATGTAGGGATGTTGATTTCGACAGGGCATCCGGTTACACAGGTCGGATTTCCGCAATCCAGACATCGTCCGGCTTCTGCAATAGCCTGTTCTTTTGTTAATCCCTGATTTACTTCGGCTTTCAATTCATGGCTGCGAAATTCAGGATCGAGTTCATTCATGTGTACACGTGGACGTTCTCCCCGTTCTTTTGCTTTTACACTTCGTCTCAATTCGTCTCTCCAAGGCTCGCTGCGCCTTTCTTTCATATATTCTTGTCGTGTCATTTTCTTTCTGTTAAGGTCTCTGATTTTTTTATTACTTTGGTAAGTAGAGACAACCAAATCTTGTAGATAATTAATTATTTTCAGTTGTATGCTTTCAGACGCATTAGCATTTCGTCAAAATCAACTTTGTGTGCATCGAACTCGGGTCCGTCGACACAAACGAATTTGGTCTTTCCGTCTACCGATACACGGCATGCTCCGCACATTCCGGTTCCGTCTACCATGATGGTATTGAGCGATGCCATCGTGGGGATATTGTATTTTTGAGTAAGAAGGGACACGAACTTCATCATGATGGCAGGTCCGATTGTTACACACAAATCTACTTGTTCGCGGTTTATTACCGATTCTACTCCGTTTGTAACCAGTCCTTTTTGTCCGTGAGATCCGTCATCGGTCATAACGATTACTTCGTCCGAGTATTTCGCCACTTGTTCTTCTAATATAACAAGGTCTTTGTTACGTGCCGCAAGAACCGATATAACACGGTTTCCTGCTTTTTTCATAGCTTCGATAATAGGTAGCATCGGAGCAATACCAACACCGCCTCCGGCACAAACAACTGTTCCGTATTTTTCGATATGAGTAGCTTTACCCAAAGGTCCTACCAAATCGGTGATGTAGTCTCCTTCTTCGAGGTTGCATAATTTTTCGGACGATAGACCCACACTTTGTACAACAATGGTGATAGTGCCTTTTTCGACATCGCTTTGTGCTATAGTCAAAGGGATACGTTCGCCTTTTTCTCCGACTTTCACAATTACAAAATGTCCTGCACGGCGACTTCGGGCTATGAGAGGTGCTTCTACTACGAATTCAACTACTTTGGGCGAGAAGTATTGTTTCTGGATAATTTTATTCATGTTCTATTTTAAGTAAAAGAAAGTATTTAGTGATACATTTTTAGTCAACAACAGACTTTGGTTGTTATAGTTACCAAAGTAATAAAAAGGTCTGAGACCTTTAATTGAGTGAAAAAAGGTTTGCGACCTTAGTTTGATCACAAATATAGCAAAACAATAGATTTTATCTAATGGATATAAATAAAATGTTTACTTTTTGATATTTGATCGTTCCTTATCTTCTGGAAAAAGTAAGTGTGAATGCCAATTATTACTTAAAATGTAAGGTTGGAGTGTCATATTTTTTTCTGGACGAGAAATACTCCCAATGTGTTTACCCTGATTAGTTTCTGTTTCACCTTAATTATATAGCGACCAATGCATATAGAATATACAATAGGAGTATAATGGATATCAGTATAACACCTATGATGCTGATCATAATGGATTTGAGAACCGAAACAGACTTCTTTTCCTCAAAAAAATAGAGATGGGCTTTGAAAAAATACCAGATAACATATATAATGTTGAATAGCATAAGATACGTATCTACATAGGGCTCTATTCCTGTTTTTTCGAGTATATAATTTAGTATGATATTGATGGTAGAGAGAAGCAGAATGAACGAAAAGAAATAGAGCGTAAATATACCGCTGTCGGAATAATATTTCCTTTGCTTGTAATGGAATACCCATAGCCAGAAGGCAAAAATAGGCATATATACAAATAATACTTTTGGCAGGTTGTGAGTTGCGAATTCTTTAAATTGTTCCCGTTTGTGCTCATTTGAAATGTTGTTTACCGCTTTCAGAAGGTATTTAGTGGAGTAATGCTCCTTGAAAGCTACATTCTGGGTATTGGTAAGCGAATCGAGCTGTTCGGTACTGTTGACTGTCACAGATAGTGGCTTTCCTGTTTGTTTATCTGTTCCCGAAACTGTCAGTTTTACAGCATCGGTATTACCTGAAATATTAGCAATCTGATAATGCGAAAATATTCCTAACGAAAAGAAAGTAATAAAACTGATGAAGATATAAAGCTTGATAGGGTCGACATATGTTTTTCGTTTGCCCGAAATATATTCTTTGGCTAATTTCCCCGGAGACGTAAGCAGATATCTGGCCGTGAGCCATATCGAACTGTCGTAATGAAAAAGATCGGCTGCAAAGTGATGTATGAGTCCCGGAAAAGAATAACGGACTTCTATATTCTCCTGCCCGCAATGAGGACAATACCGATTTTGAACATATTTACCACAGTTTTGACACGTATTGTCTTCTCTGACTTTCTGATGGCTCATGCTTGTTATTTTATATTCTGGGTGTTTGATGAATGTAAAGTGCAAATATATATCGAAATATATCTCAAAATGTCATTTTTTCGGTTTTATATATTGGCTTTTTTCTGTGAAAAAGGATTTTTACCGATGATAATAGTCAAAAGAGCCCATTTTTATAGCAATTTCTGTTAAATAGGTCTTTTATATTAAAGGATTATCTGTTGGTCACATCGATTTTTATTACTTTTAGCCAAATTTTATAGATAGGTAGAATTTAGAAATAACAGTATTATTGTAGAATCAGGTCAGACACCTTAATCCGAAAACACATAAATCGAATGCTTGAGAGTATTTTCAGAAAAAAAGACATCAACCGGATGCTTTCCGAAACCAAAGGAACTAACGATGGTTTGAGACGTAATTTGTCAGCCGCTAACCTTATTACTTTAGGAATAGGCGCTATCGTAGGAACCGGAATCTTTGTTATAACGGGTACAGCCGCTGCTAATTATGCCGGACCCGGATTAACTATCTCTTTTCTAATATCGGCTATAGGCTGTGTAATGGCAGGGCTTTGCTATGCCGAGTTTGCAGCTATGATACCCGTTGCTGGAAGTGTATATTCATATAGTTATTCGACTATGGGAGAAGGGTTGGCATGGTTTATCGGGTGGGTGCTTATTCTCGAATATTTGTTTGCCTGTTCGAGTGTTTCGGTCGGATGGTCGGGATATATGATAAGTCTTTGCGAAGGGTGGGGGATTCATCTGCCTCAACATCTTATTCTGTCTACATTCGATCATACGGATGATGGTTGGGTGATGACAGGCAGCCTTTTCAACTTTCCGGCGGTGTTTATAGTCGTTCTTGTGTCAACATTGTTGATGGGAGGAATAAAGCAGTCGGCATTGATTAATAATATAGTAGTAGTTATCAAAGTAGGAGTAATACTTCTATTTATTGGCTTTGGATTGTCGTATATCAATTTAGAAAACTGGACTCCTTATATTCCTGAGAATACAGGAAACTTCGGAGAATTTGGCTGGAGCGGTATTCTTCGAGGGGCAGGTGTTGTATTTTATGCTTATCTCGGGTTCGATGCCTTATCGACAGCGGCTCAGGAAGCAAAGAATCCGCAAAGAGATATGCCCAAAGGTATTCTTATGTCTCTCTTGGTATGTGCGGTTTTATATATTTCCGTTACAGCCGTGCTTACCGGAATTGTGAATTACAAAGATCTGGATGTAGCGGCTCCTATAGCATTGGCGATAGACCGTGCCGGCAGTGGATTGGCATGGCTCAGTCCTTTTATCAAGCTGGGGGCTATTGCCGGACTTAGTTCCGTTATTCTGGTAATGATGTTGGGGCAGTCACGTATCTACTATTCCATATCGAAGGATGGGTTACTTCCCAAGTATTTTTCTAAGATACACGATAAGAAAGGCATCCCTCATCGTGCCACACTCATAGCATGTATTATTACTTCTGTGTTTGCAGGTTTGTTTCCGTTACATGTTCTCAGTGAATTGGTGTCTATCGGAACGCTTATGGCTTTCGCCATTGTTTGTATATCTATTCTTGTGTTGAGAAAAACAGAGCCCGGTCTGAAACGTCCGTTCAAAACTCCGTTAGTACCTGTTGTTCCTCTTTTGGGCGCGGGTATATGTATTATGCAGATGGTTGCTTTACCATGGAGTACTTGGTTAAGACTGATTATATGGACTGCCGTTGGTTTAGTTATATACTTCACATACGGGCGTAAACACAGTTTGTTGAATAAGCAGAATGTCGAGAATAAAGGGCAGAGTACAAACAAATAAATATTTTTTCATTAACATATCTGAATACTTTTTGTTAACAATGCAGTCTTAAATATTGTTTTTTCTGAATAAATGTATATTTTTGTGTTTATTAAGTACAAGGAATAAACCAACCATTTATATGAAAAAACAATTCGAATTGTTAATGTATACAGGCATTATAGCGGGAGCTGTGATGACTTCTTGTAAAACCCCAGATAGCGTAGTAGTGTATGATGATCAGGCTCGTCCTAAGGTATACAAAGCAACCAAAGGGGATGTTGCAACCCAACAGATAAACCGGACATATACACGTAATGATCAGAATAGTAAAGTGATTTACAGTGCTAATGAATATACTGCACCTATACAGTCCAATCAACCTGTTTATCAGGCACCTGTTAAGACGAATTCCTGCCCGATGGCAGCTGTACAACCTGTTCAGAATTATCAAGACAACTCTTCCGCTCAATACATGCCACAGATTGTGGATATGACTACAGCCCGAAACAACCAGAATCAGCCATCTGTTTATAATTACAATCAGACCGCGCAACCAGTAATCCCTAACTACGGAGGCTATAATTATGTGCAGGTTTATAATACACCTCAGTCAAATAGAACCAACCAATCGGTAAATGGACGCAACAGGTCTTTAGATAATAATTTATATAACAGACCCAATGCTTATACTCTTACCGATGATATGTATACGCCCGAATATCGGTCGATGATGTATAATCGTCAGAACAGATCTGCATATAACCAGCAACCTGTACAAAATGATCCTTATACTGGCTTAATGACTGTTGAAAACGGGAATGTTGTGCCTTACAACAATCAGCCCCGTATTATACAGCAACAAGAATATTATGTACAGCCACAGGTGCAATATCAGGAACCTCAACCTCAGAAATATGTGGTTCCGGCAGAGCCTCAGCAGCAATATTATTATCCACAGCCTCAATCTCAAGCCCCTGACAATCCCGTTTATTCTTATTCTCAGACCGAAGTAAGGCAGATTGAAGAAGGTTATCCTGCAACATTGTACTTTAAAAATGGAGCTAAACTTACAGGAACATTGCTTAATATTGATAATTCGGCATGTATGTTCAAAATGGCAGAAGGACATTTAGTTAATTTTGCCACAAAAGATATTCTTAAAATAGAAAGACGTTGATTTTGTCATTTTACAATAACCAAAAGACCCGAAAATAATTTTCGGGTCTTTTATTTTATAGCTTATATCAGCATCTTATTCCCGTTTTTTAGAGGTCAGTATCTGTGCCAATAGTTTGTAGTTCGACATCAATAAATATCCTATCCCTATTTCGATAATAGAAATGTATAATCTCTTATCATTGGGAGTTGGCATACTCGATAAAAATTGGTTGTTATCGACCGATGTTTGAATACGATAACCAATCTCGACCATGAGCGGAGCAATATTGTTAAGTATAAATATTCCACCCAAAGCAAGGATAATTATTCCGACAGCAGTTTCAGCATGCTGAAAATTGAAGGTAACCCGATCATCATCAAAGCCTTTATCGAGCCTTAATAGATTTATTACTTTATCAGGCGAAAATATAAGTATTATAACCAGCGATATGGTGATGAATGTAGAAACTAACAGCAGAAGGAATGAAGACCATTCAAATGTAATAATGAATAGTGCTACCTGACTGATGAAGGATGAAAGGTAGTTAAAAAATAAAATAATCCCGGCTATTTTGATTAATAGCCTAATTAAATCTTTTTTAGACATGAGGTTAACGTATTTTAAAGTCTAAGAGACCTATTTATTACTTTTGGCAAACGAATAAGTGATCAACCGACCTTCGAAAACTGTTTATCTGTGTTTATCATTAATTTGTCGAGCGAAGCTGCAACATTACGGACAAACGGTGTGGCTTCCGGAAGGATACTGATATAATCAGAATTATAATCGATAATACCATCATTGGCAAATGTACGTAAAATTGTGTCATTGTAGTGCAAAGAAGACTTGATTTCTTCAATATTTGTTTCGAGATGCTGTGCTATATCAGCCCATTCTATGTGATAGTTACACATTAGCGAAGTGATTACTTCACGGGTAATCTGCTCTTCTCTCTTCAGGGTATATCCTTTCAGTACAGGAAGTTCTCCTGCGTTCACTTTTTCTATATAGCTTTTAAGATCTTTTATATTTTGGCTGTAAGCTGTCGATAGCTGGCTGATGCCTGTCACCCCGAAAGCATATACCTGACCCGTAGTCCGGCGGGTACAATATCCCTGAAAGTTACGGTGCAGGTTTTTGTTTTGCTGGGCGATATACAATTCGTCATTCGGACGTACAAAGTGATCTAATCCAACGGTACAATATCCGGCGGAAGTAAGCAGTTGACGAGCAGTTTCGTACAAGTTGTTTTTTTGTACAGGATCAGGTAATCCGGCTTGTTCAAGAATCGCCATTTTGGGATTTACCCAAGGCACATGAGCATACGAAAAAGTAACAAGTCTGTCAGGCTGCATGTCAATAGCCTTACTTATCGTATCGGCAAACGATTGAGGCGTTTGCTGAGGCAGTCCGTAAATAAAGTCCATATTCAGCGCAATACCTTTCGACCTGAGCAAAGATGCTATCTGCTCAACAGGCATTTTAGACGGCTTTCTGTTAACAGTTTTTAAAACATCTTCGTTGAAGTCCTGGATACCCAGGCTCAGGCGGTTGAAACCTGCATCTATCAGGTCGAGCCAGTATTGTTCGTCCAGATATCCCGGATGACATTCTATGGCTATTTCGGGCTGGTCGATGGTTGTAAACCCCGATATCAGCATCTCATTGATTTCTCTTAATGCCGATACCGGTTGAGATGTAGGGCTTCCTCCTCCGTAATGGATCTGGGATATCTTGCGGCTGTGGTCGAGTAGGGGAAGTACCATTTCTATCTCACGCTTGACCGCATCCATGTATTCGGATACTACATTCTTGTTTTGCATCAGTATGGCATTGCATCCGCAATAGTGGCACATCTTGAAACAAAACGGGATATGTATGTAAAACGATATATGCTGAGGCTGCTGTTCGTTAGATGCTATAATGGCATTGCGATAACTCACAGCATCGAATGTTTCGGTGAAGAAGTTTGCCGGAGGATAGCTCGTATAACGTGGTACGGCTACATTATATTTGTTGAGTAACTCTTGTTTCATCATTATCTTCTTTTACTTTATCTTTTCTGAAAATCAGAAGTATATATATCAGAGAGAATAAGGCAATGCAACTTTCGAATAAGAACAGATTGGCATATCCCAGCGATCCGGCGACTTTGCCTGCAATAGCAGCCATAAGCATTCCGCTAAGATGGGTTATGACGGTTTGTATCGTAAAATCGGTTCCTTCGTAGCCTTTACGTACACAATCCATTGCTGTGGTGTAAACAACTATGGTGGCCATACCATAACTAGCCCAAAGAAGGCTGATTCCTAAGTGCAGGGTTGCGATATTTACCTCAAGACAGGTTACCAGCATGTAGAAATACACGGTCGTGATTAAAACACAAACCCCGAAAATAATACGAGGCCAGAATCGTCCGAACCGTCTGACTATAAAACCTCCCGACAGAGAGCCTACACAACCGATAGATGTACCGATGATACCCGACATTACACCTATTTCCTTTATGTTGTAACCATAATCGACCAACATAGGTTTGAGCATGGCTAATGTTCCGATGAGTCCGGCATAGTAGAAAAACAGAAAGATAATTTGTTTCCAGATGCCTTTTTGTTTGAAAAAACCGAGAAGGTCATCAGGATGAGGGGCTTTCATTTCTTTTTTCTTATTGGGCTGTTCGGCGTGGCTGGTCTTGAAAAAGAACAGCGGAACAAGTGCCACAACTACAAATACAGCCAGATAAGGAAGTAACTGGTTCCATCCGACTTTGTGATATAGAAGCAATAATAAACCTCCGCCAATCATTGCTCCTGCAAAACTTCCGACCGACTGCATGCTGTTTACCATACTTTTGTCTTTTTTATCGAATGACAGAACCGCCAGTGCATCGGTCGCTATATCTTGCGTGGCTGATGCTACGAACGAAAAGATGATAAGTGCAACAATGGTATATATATTTGTTTCGAGATCGAGAAAAGAGATTGCGAGTATGATAACTGCATAAATGATTTCCGATGAAAATATCCAACTCTTATAGTGGCTTAGCTTGTTGCAGCTGCGGTCTATTGCCGGTGACCAGAGAAATTTAAGTACCCACGGCAGTTTCATAAACTGTAGGAGTCCGATCGTTTCTAATGAAAAATTCTGCTGGCGCATAAGTACGGGCAGTATCGTTGAGAAAAAACTCATCGGAATTGTTTGGGCAATATACAGACACAAAAAAGAGAAGAGCCGACTTCCGTTGTCAATACCTCGGTTTAGATTCATTCAGTTTATATTTCGCTATTTCAGTAGAAAGGTCTCATCCTTTCTATATTAATAATTATTATTTAGTTGATCGTTGTTTATCAGGTGTTTGTCTTTAAAAGGTAACAAAGGTTACTGCACAATTGCATGTTTTCTATTGTTCCTTTTTTACCCCTCTGTCCCCAAAAGGGGATGCTGCTGTCTCCCGAAAAAGCTCTTAGGGGTTTGGGGCATTTCCCGAAAAGGTTACAAAAGTCACACTCTTTTTGTCTTTTTTCAGAAGTAACTTTTTTCCTTAATTTTTCGTATTTACTAATCTAATAAGTAGCAGTAGGTATTTAACGTCATGTTTTAAAGTAATAACTTTCTATTGGAGTTATACTTGGGTAGACAATAAATAGGTCTGAGACCTTAATTTCCATATTTACTTTTCTGTATAGATAAAAACTGCTATTATTATCTGCAAATTTACAAAATTCAATCGACTAAAAAAATCACTATATGTAGTGACCTGTTTATCGATGCGCCTTTATAGTTCCATTTCGGTTAATGTTGATAATTTATTTGTTTAATATATTGGCGGTTATCCGAAAAAAAACTACATTTGGTAAACCGTCTTGTGTATAGAGGGGGCAGGCCAGCTTCCTTTACTGAAATTAGTCAGAGTTTTTTTATAAAGCAGCACGAGTGTTGAACAATAAAGACGGTGGCGCAACAGGAATTCTGTTTGAAGTATTGATGATCTAACTAACGTAAGTATTCTTGGTATCCTTTGTTTTGATTAAATGTATCAAAATAATGATAAGGACTGAGGTAATACTTACTAAATAACAAAAAAGGTCTGTGACCTTTAAAGAGCGAGGAGAAATAGAATGCCTGATTATACTGTAATCGAATATTATGTAGACAAGGCGATAGCCTTGGCTCGTAAACACCACGAGTATTTAATGTATGTTGACTCGTTTTTTGTTCAGGAGTTTGGTGAGGGTGTCCAACCCGAAATGTATATCGGTTCCAATCCGGAAGAGTATAGGGATAAACCTGATGTTATGAAATTAGTACAGCCCGATACCAGTGGATCGATTGTGAACAAAATAACCGATGAATATAAAGAGTGGAAACCCGTAGCAAGCACAATAACCCCGAAAGATATAAAAGATTTTGAAACCTATTTTTCGATAAAATTACCCGATACATATAAGTGGTACTTAAGTTACAGGCATTTTTATCAGGTGTATTGGAATATCGAAATTAAGCTCTATCCGTCCCCTATAAATACATGGGCAGCTATCCTGAAAAAACAGAATGAGGAGAAACGGGAGTTCATTCTCGATAAAGGATTATTCAGTATCGGAGAGTATAGTGATCACGGGGATATATGTTTTGATCTGCTCGATGAGGATTGCGAAAATAAAGATTACCGGATAGTATATGTCGATAATGAAACGGGTGAAACCGAAAGTCTGGCACCGAATTTTCAGGCTTTATTAGCAGAAATTCTTACCCAGCCCGAACCCGAATTGAAAGAGTTGACTCCTTCCGAAAAAAGATTGTTCGGTCATGTGTTGAAGTAAACTATAACAAATCGTATATCATAAATAAAGAAGTCATTCCAAATAGAATGACTTCTTTATTTTCTTTCTGATTACTACCAGTATCTTCCAGGTTTGTTACTGTGGTATGCTTTCTACCTTATAAGTAACAGTAAGTATTTAATGTTGCATTTCAAAGCAATAACAGGTTGTTGCTGTTATACTTGGGTGGACAATAAAAAGGTCTGAGACCTTAAAATTTCAGATTGACATTAGCCCCGAATGTAAACGGACGTCCTGCCTGAGCAAAGGTCTTACCCATTGATGTAAAATAATATGATATATAATCTTTGCAGCCTATATTTTTAGCCCATAGATCGAATGAGATTTTTTTAGCAACGAATGAGACCTTACCGTTGAATGTTCCATAGTAAGGCTGCATAGCTTTGTTATCTTCATTCCAGTATAGTTTGCCAAGACCTACATATTGCCCGTTTAAGACGATTTTATCAAGAAACGAATCTTTTAGTTTGATGGTGTAATCGGCTGTTACCGAAAATGTATTCGATGGAACCATCGGTAAACGATTGTTAGCATAACTTACAGTGTCATTCACGGTATATCGTTTAAATTTGGCATGAGTGTAACCGTAACTCAACTGCACGCTCAGGTTTTCCATCGGATTTATGTGTAATGTGACCTCAAGACCTTTACTAACCGATTTACCGGCATTACGCAGCAGGAATCCTTTTCCGCTTGGTTGTGATTGTGATATCTGTTGATCTTTCCAGTCTATATAGAACAGGCTGATTTCAGTGTATATCAATTTATCCAAACAGCTTGCTTTTGTGCCTATTTCGTAATTCCAGCTTTGTTCGGGTTTGAACGATCGGTCTTCGTCACGCTCTACTGTTGTATTGAAACCTCCGGCTTTGTATCCTTTGGCGACAGAGAAATAAACTATTTCGTCATTTGTAAACCGATATTGTAATGATGCCTTAGGTGTAAATTCCGAAAAATGATCTTGTCGTCTGATATTCATCGTTTCGGTTTTAGTATCAGCTTTCAGACTATGCACAACCGTGTGCATACGGGCTTCTTCCCAATCGTAACGGGCTCCCAGTATAAGCGATAGTCCATCGGTCAAAATATCGTTGAATGTTGACTGATGGTATACGGCGGCTCCCCTTGTCGGGCTGTTTATATCTTGCAGGGTATGCACGGCTGTTCCTCGGTTATCTATGTCGTTATCGGTACTGAAATCCTGATAAAAACCGAATGCGCCGAATTGCCATTGGTATTTGCTGCTGCCTCTCGATTTGAAGTTTAGTTCCTGAGAAACCATTCTCTGACGTTGTCCGAAGTCTACATAATAAAGGTCGGTAGTACTGAAATCCTGATCTATACCCTGACGTCCGTCGAAGTATTGAAATGATGTCTGCGAGCTGAGTTGTATGTTATCTGTCGTATATGCCACATTCACACCCGTTGTAGAAACATTGCGGCGATAAAACGAGGGCATATTGTAATTGACATCATCTACCGAATTATTTTCGGCATGATATATTCCGTATGGATAACCTCCCTGGTCGGAATACTCGTATGCGGATGTAAGGTGGATATAAAGCTGAGGTTGAATTTTCCAGCTTAAGCGGATACGTCCGGCAGCGGCATCTACAGGATCGGCTCTTTTGCCGGTAAAACGATTGCGGAAATATCCTCCTGCATGCGAAACATTTCCGGACAGGGAATATCCCAAAACATTATTTATATTGCCGTAATGAGATGCTTCGGCCTTGTAATTATCGTAGCTGCTTGCCGATAGGCTCAGGTTTGTTTCCTTGTATTTGAAAGGCGATTTGGTAAATACATTGATGATGCCTCCCATTGTATTACGTCCGTAGAGTGTTCCCTGAGGGCCTCTAAGTACTTCGATGCGGTCTATATCGTTGAGACTGAAATCAAAAGTCGATCTGTCGAAATAAGGGATACCGTCTACATATAAACCTACCGATGGTGCGTTTATTCTCGATCCTACACCTCTGATATATGCGGGTGATGTCATCTTAGAACCGTAGTCCGGAATAAAAAGGTTGGGTACATAAGCACTCACTTCTTTGATATTGCTGATGTTTCGGTCTTTGATCGTCTGATCTGTAATCAATGTAGCAGATACGGGTTGTACCGAAATATTGTCATTCTTTTTAAATGCTTGAATAACAACTTCATCTGCTGTATATGACATTTTTATCGAATCTCGTGGAATGGTTGTGTCTTCGGCTAGTATGGTATTGGTATTCACTAAGGAAATACATAATAAGAGGAGATAACAGTTTTTCTTCATTATGTTCAATTCAAAGGTCACAGACCTATTTATTACTTTGGTAAAAAGTTGGGTTTGATCGAAAAAAGTTGATCGTTAAATACTTTTTTTTAGAAAAAAAGAAAAAAATTAGCTTTTAGTTTATGCAAAGGTAGGAAACTCTAGAATATTAGCAATCACTAGATGTAGTGAGGGGTAGAGAGTGGTTGGGCTTTTTGTAGTCGCTATTCTGGTTTTCTATATTTCTATATTTTTTTTGATCTCATATACAACATTTTCTAAATTTTCACGTCTTATATATAACACAAGAGTCTGTTCTGTAATAATTAAGTGAGGATAAGTGTCTCTACTAATGTTTCTTAAAAGATTAATGTTCTGTTGCGCTTGTACTTACTATAAGTAACAAAGAAGGTCTGTGACCTTAACTAAAATTATTTATTTTATGAAGGGAAGATATCTGAATTCGTTTATGTTTGGGATATTTATATTAGGGTCAGTATCATGGAATTCCGAACTTACAAAAGGACTTTCTTCTTTGAGGGAGATAGATAACATACAATTATCTCAGAAGAAAGCAAGTTTGACAGCTGACGGGGATTCGGCTGTTTTTACGACAAAAGGAACCTGTTGGTGGATCAGCCAGATTTTGGTTGACGGGCAGCCTGTTGATTTTAAAATCGCAGATTCTCAGAGTGATAAATTTAAATTAGATGGGAAATGGTTCACTGTCGAACGTCATGGCCGTCAGAAATTAGTTGTGAAGACTGCCGATAATCGGTTTGTGTCTCCTCGTAATGTGCAGGTTGTTCTCGAAGTCGGAAGATTTCACGACAGCATAACTGTCGAGCAAGAGGGAGTAAACCATTGGTTGGCTCAGAATGATGAAGTTAAGTAAGTAACATCTAGTATTTAATGATGTGTTTTAGTTTATAACAGACTTTGATTGTTTTACTTACCAAAGTTATAAAAAGGTCTGATACCTTGATAACTGAAAAAATCGAAAGTCTGAAGTACCTTAATTCTCTTGTGTCACGATTTGATGTTTGTGCTTAACCAGAACTTTATCAATACGAGCCCCGTCCATATCTACGATCTCGAATATCAGGTTATTCCATTCGAGTTTCTCGCCGGTAATGGGGATGTGTTGCAAAAGATCCAGAATCAAACCACTGATGGTATTATATTCGTTCTCGAAATACAGATTGCCGAGATCGAAATATAAAAGAAAATTATAGAAGGGGCATTGTCCGTCGACAAGGCAGCTGCCATCGTCTCTGACAACGATTTCGGGTTCTTCGTAGTCGTCGGGTATTGCTCCTACTAATGCTTCCAGAATATCTTTGAGGGTGATAATACCCACTATTCCACCAAATTCATCGCAGATAAGCGCATAATGCACGTGGCTGCTTTTCATGTGGTCGAGTGCGGTGTACACGTCCATGTGTTCGGGGAAATACTGGCAGGGGCGGATCACGCTTTCGAGCTTAAATCCGGATTGCTGTATCTTTCCGAACAGATCTTTCAGGAATACGACCCCTGATATATCATCGAGATTGTGATCAGCTACGGGATATACATTAAAAAGATTGTTTTGTACGGTATCATTGATCTTTTCCGGAGTCATGCTTGTATTCAGCCAGACAATCTCGCCGCGGTGTGTCATGATAGATTCGAGGGTACGGTCGCCGAGAGTAAATACCCGCTCGACAATATCCTGTTCCACTTTTTTAACCTCGCCGTCTTCCGTTCCTTCTTTGATCATAGATTTAATTTCTTCTTCGGTCACTTTATTATCCTTGTCATGGATATTAAGAATATTGAAGATCGAAGATGTACTTTTTGAAAGTATCCAGACAAAAGGTGATGCTATATGCGAAAGTATTGTCATGGGGCGCGCAACAAGTTTTGCCACTTTCTCGGCCAGACTCATACCTATACGTTTCGGTACAAGTTCTCCGAAAATAATGCTCAGGTATGTAACTGTAATTACAATAGTGCCTTGTGCGACATAGTAGGTTGTAACAGGTGACAGTCCGAATATATTGAACAATGGCATAAAGTCTTTGGTGAGGACATCTCCCGAATAAATACCGGTAACTATGCCTATCAGAGTGATACCTATTTGTACAGTAGATAAAAATTTATTGGGTTCGGTCGAAAGTTTGAGGGCTGCCATTGCTTTTGGATTACCCATTTTCGCTTCGTTCAATAACTTTGATTTCCGTGCCGATATGATTGCTATTTCGGACATCGAGAACAGTCCGTTTAATAATATAAGAAGTAATATAATAAATATATCCATTGTAATTTTTTATCGGAATTTCCGCTTTCAGCGAATTTATATATAATCTTTCAGAAATGGTGCCTTTTTTTTTATATATCATGTTTTTTTGATAAAAATGGCTGTTCAAATTCAATTGAACAGCCATTTTCTGTTTTGTCTTACAGATGTTGTCTGATAAGATATTTTTGCTTACCGATAGTTGATAAAAATTCTGAACTTTTTATTTGTAATCGGCGGGTGTGATTAAGACTTCGTATGTTTTTCCAGATTGCGCTCGATAGATATGTTTGAATATTACATTCTTGTCCATCAGCTGTGTTGATGCCTTGTCTGCTCTTTGTGCTTTACTGAGATATTCCTTCAACATCGGAAGATTTTGTTCAGTAAAAGATATTTTCGAATCGTCCAAATCATAGATCATTTCTATAGTATCGGGTGCCGTAAAATTACATTCGGCAAGTAATGTTATTTCATCCATCTGTATAGGCAGCAGCAGTTTATTAAACCAAACATTTTCAGGTATGATTTCCGCTAATATTTCCTGATCGGAACGATTATCTTTTTCTTTATCTTTTGAATATTCAGCGTATGTTACTTCCACCTGAAACAGTTGTTTGCCATTGGTGTCTTTGTATGAGTAAAGAAAAGAGGTGTGCAGGTCTCGCAGAGGTTTCAGGTCTGCATTATTTTTAATTTGATAGAGTATTCTGTTTTTGAATACTTTTTTTGCCATAACCGTATCGGTGACTTCTTTTTTGGTGGTGAGTTTATAATTGTACTTCAAAACATCTCCGGGAAGAACTTCTGTTCCGGTTAAGATGGTTGATATATCAATCTGAACTGGGCACTGTTTATTTGCCTCTTCGGATGTTGCTTTCAGCATCGGATTTATCTTCTTGCTGTCCGAACATCCTGTTAATAAAATAATTACGGTACATAATAAATAAAGAGTCTTTTTCATAGCGGGTGTTATTTAAGGTTCCTGTAATGAATATTCTTCAGGCAGTATCGTTATCGTACATAAGTACTTGTTATTCTTATCCAGATATTCATATTGAATGCTAACCCCATGTTCGGAGAGGTATTTCATCTCGGGATTGTGTTTTAGCGTATCTACAACTATAGGAGTATTGGTTGATTTGAAGTAGATGCTGTCGAAACGCGAGGCATCTTCGTTCAGTAGTTTTGTTGTATATTCGAGGGTTTTGTTGTACGTTTTGCAGTCTATAAGGCTTATTCCGCTGCCTTCGGTAAATAGGGGAAGCTGTTGTTTGGTCTTTTTTACCATTTCTTTCAGCACCTTCTCCACGTTGCCGTTACCGGAATGTGTTGTTCTGAGATCTGGTTTTGCCACGGGATTTTTGTAATCATCGGGAGTGATGGTCAGTTTTCCCAGCGGTTTTCCGTTCTCGTCCTGACAGGAATAGACAAAACTTACATCTTTTTCCGTCAATCGTTTGAGTTCGTCATTATTTTGCAGATTGTATAAAAGCGTACTTTTCATTTCGCTTTTAAATTCATTCCGGTCTATCTTTGTCGCATCGATAAACAAAAATGTGTAGTTGTACTGAAGCGTATTGTCGGGTAAAACCTCACAGCTGTCTAGTCTGATTGTCTGGTCTATAATAATCGGACAATTATCGTTGATATCCTGTGCTTTTTTTTCTAATTCTTTTTGCATTATGTCTTATCATTAAGGTCGTAAACCTTTTTATTACCTCTGAAAGTAACGCAATTGGTGCAGGCTACGACTCGAAAATATACTGAGGTCTCAGACCTTTTATGGGCTATGTTACTATTCTAACGGATACGATTTGATTTTCCAAGTATGACTCTCAATCTCACTTATTCTTCGAGGTTTCCCGCTTGGTTTTATATCAACAAGATGCGAATATAATTGAAAGTTGGGAATAAAAGAAAAAAAACGGTTCGATTAACGAACCGTTTTCTTCTATTTTTATGTATCAACTGTTAAGTTGTTGGTATTTCTTCTGAAGAAGTTTTCTCTGTGGCTGATTTTACCCGTCCACCTTTCACCCATGTGCGCTGATAATAGGCTTCGTCGAGGCTACTGATAATTACTCCGTTTGATGTAGATGCATGGATGAAGTGTCTGTTGCCGAGGAACACTCCTACGTGATTCACTCGTTTACCTCTTCGTGAGGTAGAGAAGAATACTAGGTCTCCCGGTCTCAGTTCGTTTTTCGAAACATCATTTACATCTATTCTTGAGATATCGTTGCTGCTGCGTTGCAATGTAACCCCGAATACATTTTTATAAATAGTCCCTGTGAGTCCCGAGCAGTCCATTCCTCTACTGCTCATTCCGCCTCTGCGGTACGGAGTTTTCAACCAGTCCATGGCTTCGTTGTATAACGATGTTAGTTTTTGGTTGGTACTGTCTTTGGGGATTTCGATGCCTATTTTTGTTTCTACAAGTTCGCGTTTTGCTTTTGATGATGTTTTAGCTGAAGATCTTTTCTTATTCTTTGCGTCAACTGCCGAAATAGCTATGATTATACATAGCAGGGCTAGCGTGAGTCTTGTAGAAATATTTTTTATCTGCATCTGGTAACTTTATTGTTAGGGTCTAAGAGGTCTTAAACCTTTTTGTTAAAAAACGGGATAAACAAATATATGTATTGTAAATCAGCTATGCAAAACGCAAAAAGTTATTTTCTCTTAATAGATCTTATCTTATTGATTAAGTATATTGATTATAAATGATTTATATCAGCAAAAATATTTTCTTAAAAAATGCAAACGGATTTTAAGTCTTGTAAATCAAATATATAGAATGCCATGGATTGCTCATATAGAGCTATTGTGTGCAGTTTTTATTTGTTTACAAAATAGTCGAAACCACTTTTCTGAGACAGCTTGTTCAGTGCGACATACCGAATGGCATCTATGGCATGGTTGTAGCGGTCGCAGGGAATATTAAGCGGATTGCCCGAAATGTCTGTTTGCCAGCGATAATTACGAAATTCGGAGATAAGGTTAGTGCTGCTCTGTGTTATCCGTTTCGGATAGCGGTTGAGTATAGATAATCCTGCCAGAATGCTGTCCGGCCCTTTTTTTGCTGCCTCAATCGTCCATTTTTGATTACGTATTTCGCTGATCGACTTGGGTTCTGCACTATCTGCGATAATGGGAGTGGAGTGGGGAACCTGCAGGTCTTCGAGATGATTGCATATCATTATGTTGTCGTAATTTTTTGCATAAAGCAGTTCGTGCATCCATAATATACCTTCTGACAAACGTATGTCGATGATAGCTGTGGGGTCGTTGGTAAATCCGAAGTCCATGCCTATCCAGCGTTGTTTGTAATTTTCGGGCAATTGGTCTGTTATTTCCCAGTTTTGCATGATCAATCCTATTTTCGATCCTGTTTGTCCGAGTCCGTATACCTGCCACCATTCATTGTCGGTTTTGTTCGATTCTATTTCGGAAAGCTGGGCATGTGTCAGATAATCATTGTCTTTGTATGTGGAATGTATAAGCAGCGATTCGGGACGTGTCAGAACTTTGTCATCTACCCAAAATTCGTAAGATGGATTAAAGTCTATAAAAATAGTTTTACGTGTACGGATGGCTAGCTGGCGGTATGTTTCGAAAGGAATATTGATACATTCATTGACGAACAATATATCACGGGAAGGTCCGTGTACTTTTCCGGGCTGATCAGCCGAAAAGAATTCGATCACCGAATCATTTATCCGGTATACTTTGTCGGTAGCATTCCATGCTCCGTGCTTCCAGTTTTTTTCTGTTCGGAGCATTGTCTCAAAATCTCTGATACAGCCTTTCTTGAGATGGGGCATAGATTCCGATACGACTGAAATGAGGAGTGGTGAAGAGGAACCTTCTGCGATTAAACACAAAGCTTGCAGTATGCTCCAAGTCTTTGACGAACGGGTCGAGCCTTTGTTGACGATAACACGTACGCCTTTGGTGTAAGCAGTGACGTTACGATTGAATACTGTTGTTACTTTCATATCTGTACTTTTTAAGTATAGATAAAAAAAGAAGCGGCAACAAGATGTAAGGGAAATCTTGCTGCCGCCGGATGGATTTGTTAGTCAGCCTGTAAGTAATCTTACACAGTAAATAACAGCAGGTCTGAGACCTGATCCATGAAAGAAAAGGTGTTTCTTTATTATTTATTTTTTAGCTCCCGACATGATGCCCGAATCAGTATCGCTGTTATTGATTCGTTTATCGCCGCCGCTGAACTTACGTCCGAAGTCGAGGTTGAATGTGAATTTGATTGTGTACATACGTGTAAGGCTTCCGGTTGATATTCTTGATTTTACGGGATTCAGATCCGACCAGTTTTCATTTTCACGTTTATAATGTCCGCCAAACGGGTTGAATGCTCCGATCATTACCGACCATTTGGGTTTGCTGTAACCTAGTCCTGCCATGTGTATCCGTTCTCCATTGTTGAGCGATTCGCCATAGAAATAATCCCAGGGTGAATAATAGTTGAACGATCCGGTAAAATTTTTATACGAACCGTCGACACTTAATCTGAAGAATCGGTTGGTATATTTATGTGTATAATCGAGACCTTTACTTATATAGTGATTGATACCCGGAGCGAAAGTGATGGTCAGGTGATCTTTCAGCGGTTTCAGCTTGAACGATATCTGGGCTTGCAAATGCTCGTGAGACCTTTGGTTCTGGTTTGTGCGGACAAATACTCCGTCTTCGAATAATACCGATTCCATAATAGGATCACTGTTGTATTTGTATCTGCTGAAAAGCTCCACACCGAAGATGCCTTTGTTATAACCCGATGTAAATGTATGGTTGTATGTTTGTTCGGTTTTCAGATAAGGGTTTCCTCTCCGTATCTGTAACGAATCGATAGCCTGTTCTACATTATTAAGGTCTGACAGAGAAGGTGTATTGTTCCACATATTGAATCTGTAACGGAAGTACAGGTTGTCGTTCGGGTTGTATGTTATACGTGCCGATGGCTGAAGGCTGTATTTTTCCTGACTCTTTGCAGCCTGGCTGTAATAAAATCTTACAGCGGTAATGTTAGCCATATAGGTGAATTTTCCTTTTTTCAGTTGATATTCGCTGTAGGCATATGTTTCGGCTTGTTTCATTGATACATCAGCAGTGGTTGTGCCTTTGTATTCGTTATTTGAATAGACCTGCATGTGTTTCAGTCCCGATGTAAGTTTGCCGTCTCCGATTTTACGCTCGTAAATACCTTCGGCTATCAGTGAATATTTGCTGCCCGAAATATCGGAATAGATGTCAGTTATAGCGTTTTTTTCTCTGTGTTCCTGATAAAGACGTGTATTATGAGCATCAATATATGTTCCTACCACATTGAATATGAGCAGCTGTTCGTTTTTCAGATTTTTTTGAAAGTACAGATCCAGTGCAGGCGATTTAGTCTTTTCGGTAGAGTGATCGCTGATTATTAAAGGAATATTATTATCAGATGTCAAAAGTTTACTGTTACGGTCGCTGTACATATTGGGCGAGTGACTGTAATTGTACCGGAATGTAGCATTGAAAAAATAATTGTCTTTATCCATCAGGCTGTAATTGAGTGATGTGTTTGAGTTCCTTTCCTTAAATAAGGTTGGGTCTCCCATTTCTTCACGGTTTATTGTATGATCGGGGAATACAAACGATTCGTTATTGGCTTGCACCCAGTTTATTTTACGATACGAATAATAGCTGTTTACCGAAAATTCGGATTTTTTGTTGTTGTATTTTGCCGAGAGGTTATCTTCAGCGAAACCAAGTCCATCACTCAGATTATTCATGAAATCGCCGTTGACATTTCCACCTGAAATACTTCTTCTGGTAATGTAGTCTATTACAGCGGCAGCATTTCCGTAACGAACTCCCGGATCGTCATGAAATTCTATACGGATAATATCTTCGGGCTTTAATGATTGCACATCGGCATTGGTAACCTTCACTCCATTGATACGAAGTTGCACTTCTCCGTTTCCGGTAGTTGATATTGCGTTTGTCAGAGGGTTTACTTCGATACGCGGCAGTTGCAGCTTTTTTAGTAAATCGAATCCGTTGGCAGATGTTTTTACCTGTTCACCCGAAGGAGTAATCAGTTTACGATCCGATTTGTTTATTACCGATTGAGCGGTAACGGTTACACCGTCGAGCATCACCGAAGATGGTTCGATATTGATATCTCCCAGATCTTTGTTATCGGTAAGATGCTTTACGGGGGTATATGATGTCTGATAGCCCATATAAGAGATAGATACAAGGTAATCGCCCACAGCATTGTTGAATGAAAAGCGGCCATCTATATCAGAATAGATACCTGCTACAAATGTCGAATCGTCTTTCAGTAATGAAATATTGGCGAATTCGATAGGTTGAGTATTTGATTTGTCTACAACACGTCCCGATAGCTTAATATTCTGAGCGGTTAATAACCCTGAGAATATTCCTAAAACAACTAATAAAGTTAATTTGCATTTCATAATGGCTGTATATGTGTTTATTTTATTTCTTTTCGTTACTATCAATATGACTGTGTTTGATCGAAAAACGTTACAACACAAATCATCTTATGTCATAAATAAATATGCTAAAGCTGTGCCATGTTTTGTAATTTTCTTATTTACAGATGGTTGTATTTTGTGTTTGTTTTTGTAATGTAAAATATCTTTACATTTTAGTGTTTGTCTTTTTTACAGTTGTAATCAATTTAGCTGAGTTTATTCTATATTTTTATACCGTTAGCTTGTAAATCGTGCATTTTATGTAAGTTTGCAAAAAATAAAAAAACAGAAAAGCAACGTATTATATGTTACTGCGTCTTAAAGTTGAATAACTAAAAGTATTTAATGATGTATTTCAAGATGATAACTTTCTATGGTTGTTCTACTTGGAGAAGCAAAAAGGTCTGAGGCCTTTAAAAACAACTCATAATAGAATAAAATAATGATGAAGTATAGATTGTGGTTGTGTACGATAATGTATTTATGTTGTACAATGGTGTTTTTCGCTCAGGAAAAAGAACCACATTGGGCTTTGCAGCTTAAAGCCGGAGCTGGTTTGTCGAATGTATATGTCGGTTCGGATGAGAATACGACTAGTGATATGAAGGTCGGTTATCAGTTTGGTATATATGCGGAATATGTATTGCCTTCGGATTTGTTTTTTCAGACAGGATTGATTTTCGAGTCGAAAGGAGCGAAATACAAAGCCGAAAACAGGAATGCCGAGATCATTGATTATTATATGATGGATATGAGTAACGGATGGATTGTTGGTAATCAGAGCGTTTCGGTTAATGCTATATATTTGCAAGTGCCTGTGTATGCCGGATATAAATTTGATCTGAATGATAATCTGTCGATCAATATTGCAGCAGGTCCGTATCTGGCTTATGGTGTCGGCGGAAAAGCTACAATGGATGAGGTTGATGCTAAGGAAAATGTAGTTAAAACTAAGAAAGATGTTTTTGGTAAGGACGATTGGAAACGGCTGGATGCCGGATTAACTGCATTGCTGGGCGCTGAATATAAGAAAGTTTCGGTTAATCTAGGATACGATTTCGGTATGGTTAATATTGACCGTGTTTATGAGGTATATAATCGAAATTTATTTCTGAATATAGGATACCGTATTTTTTGAGCGGATTTCAAGAATTTATATAAATAAAAAGGCAGATTCTCAGAATCTGCCTTTATTATTTACTATTCATATTAGAATAAAGCGTAAGTCAGTCCGAAGTTGAATGTTGTGTGAGGGTACTTGTCGTGCAGGTTATCATTATGCTGTGTGTAACGCTGGAATTGATAGTCGAGACCAACCGATCCGAATAGCCGTAATTGGGGAGACAGGTAATAATAAGCATTCACACCCACGTAAGTATATGAGAACAAAATATCTTGTTTCGGGTTACCGCTATATCTGTCCCAAGTTAAAGATTGGCTTACTTTACCTTGCACATAAGTACGTGTATTCATGTAATAGCTCAGTGCATATGATGCTTGGATAGACGAATTGATAGAGCCATCATCCATAAAGCTGATTTTTTGATATCCACTCGAAATGCCTGCGTAAATAGAGCGTTGCCATTTCAGGTCTAGAGGCTTTTCGTTACGATAATCAAGATATAATGAGGCTGAAAATATGTTCGAATTTGAAGAATTACCATTAATACGATAATCTGAATAATTGTACATCGGATTGATACCAGCTTTGAAATAAGAGCCGGATTCTCTCAAATCTCGGTCTCCATACATCCACTTGTCGTAAAGTGAGGTGAAGTATATTGCTGAATTGTCTTTTTCGATGTATTTATTCGCTACAAGAAATGAGTCGATAACTGAAATTTCGTCTATTAATGCTAATCGAGGATCAAAGCTACGCTTGTTTTTTACAAGAGATATTTGTTCCGCAAAAGCATTCACTTCTTCGTCAGTAAGTGTTTGTTTTATAATGCCCTTCTTACTTAATTCTTCGAGGATATAAACTGCCTGACGAGCATCTGTAACATTTTCGATACGTCCTTTACCGATACCGAGTTTTATGGCAACAAAAGCTTGGAATTTATTCGTTTTATCTTCTGCTGTGTAAGAATATGGAGGGGTGTCAATATTTTGGGTACTCTTGGTTTTAGCATAATTATAATTGACGTATCCATTAGGTGAGATTTCGAAAAACAACTTGTTATCCATAAAATGGAAAGCTTGCCTGTCTACCGAAAAAGAGGTCAAAGCATTAGTCGCTTTACTGTTGTCTATGCTTGAATGAGAAGCTGTCCCCATTAGTGATAATTGGGTTTGCTCTTGAATCTTTTCCGAATTTGCAATGGATTTATAATCAGCACTAAGGTTTCCACCATAATTATTGCTTTCGTTTGTTGTTGTTTTTTGGAAATTACCCGCTGTACTAAAGCCCAGATCCAAAGCCTTGCGTTTATAAGTCGGGTTGACGTAGTTTTCGAGTTTGTAATTGTTGTATTGACCAAATCCACTTATACTGATAGTTAGTAATAAGCTTGTCATTACATAAAGTTTCTTCATAGTTCGCGTTTTTTTTTGTTTAAAATGTGTTTTGATTCAAAAGTATATAATATCCTGATATAATTGTCCGAAAAGAGAGATTTAGTTGTTTTTCTGCTATGAAAATATTATTCTATATAGAAATTCGTTTGTCTTTTAGTGTTCTGCTTTTTTGAAAGAGAAATTACAGAGTGTAACATATGATACATTTTAGCTATTATACATTCTCTAGCTTTGCATTGTGATCAATTAAAAAACTATCAATAATTTAAAAATATAATTATGAGCATGTTTTGTTATCAATGTCAGGAAACCTCCAAAGGTACAGGATGTGAAGTTATAGGAGTATGTGGAAAAACTCCCGAAGTATCGGATATTCAAGATCTGCTGTTATTTGTAAATAAGGGCGTTGCTATTGTTAACGACCGTTTACGAAAAGAAGGCAAGGCATCTCCCGTAGCAGATAAGTTTGTTATAGATGCCATGTTTATGAGCATCACTAATGCAAATTTCGATTTTGAAGCTTTGAAAGTTAAAGTAAAAGAAGGATTACAGCTTCGTAATAGCTTGCTTGAAAAGCTGAACGATAAATCTAATCTGCCGGATGCTGCGACATGGAACGGATCGGATGACGAATTTATGGACAAAGCCAAAACTGTAGGTGTTCTGCACGAACCAAACGAAGACCTGCGTTCTCTCAAAGAACTGATACATTACGGGCTGAAAGGAATGGCTGCATATGGCGAACATGCTTATAACCTCGAAAAAACAGACGATGAATTATACAGATTCATGCAGCACGCTTTAGCTGAAATTACCCGTGAAGATATTACAACTGATGAGCTTATTGCTCTTACTCTCGAAACCGGTAAATACGGAGTACAGGCTATGGCATTGCTCGATGCCGCTAACACAGGTCGATTCGGAAATCCCGAAATATCTACAGTAAATATAGGTGTCGGTAAAAATCCCGGTATACTTATCAGCGGACACGACTTGCGTGATATTGAAGAATTGCTTATTCAGACCGAAGGTACAGGAGTAGATGTATATACTCACAGCGAAATGTTGCCGGCTCACTATTATCCTCAATTGAAAAAATACAAACATCTTGCAGGAAACTACGGAGGCGCATGGTGGCAGCAAAAAAGCGATTTCGAAAATTTTAACGGACCTATTCTGTTTACAACCAACTGTATAGTTCCTCCGTCTAAATCTGCATCATATGTCGGTAAAATATTTACAACGGGAGCCGCCGGACTTACCGGAGCAAAACATATTGCCGAACGTAAAGACGGACAGCCTAAAGATTTTTCGGAAATCATAGCAATGGCTAAAACATGCAAGGCTCCTCACCAAATAGAAGAAGGTACTATTATCGGAGGGTTTGCTCATGCTCAGGTATTGGCTCTTGCCGATAAAATTATCGATGCCGTAAAATCGGGAGCCATCAAGAAATTCTTTGTGATGGGTGGTTGCGACGGACGTATGAAAAGCCGTCAGTATTATACCGACTTTGCTCAGGCATTACCTAAAGAAACCGTTATACTTACAGCCGGATGTGCTAAATACCGATACAATAAATTGCCGCTTGGCGATATAGGTGGCATACCCCGTGTTTTGGATGCTGGACAATGTAACGACTGTTATTCACTGGCTGTAATAGCTTTGAAACTGAAAGAAGCATTCGGACTCGAAGATATCAACGACCTGCCCATTGTTTATAATATTGCATGGTATGAACAAAAAGCTGTAATTGTGTTACTGGCTTTACTGCATCTGGGTGTGAAGAATATCCATCTCGGACCAACTCTTCCCGGATTCTTATCGGCGAATGTAGCGAAAGTGCTTGTCGAAAATTTCGGTATCGGAGGTATTACAAATGTTGAAGACGATATAGAAGTATTTATGGCTGGTTGATTTTGAAGGAGAGACCGGTTAAAGTGTTTTTCTTAAAAGAAGATGTAGTGGTTTATCTGCCGCTACATCTTCTTTTGTCTTTTACCTGTTAAAATGACTGTTTCGTCTCAATAAAGATGTGTTTCGTCTCAATATCGAAAAAAGTATACTTGATGTTTCATATATTTGCGTCAACAATAAAGCCCGTTTTTTTCATATAAAGAAAGTTTAGGTTATACCTATTCATAAATAATTAAACAACACATAAATGAAACGTATTTTATCACTAACGATTCTTCTGCTTTTAATAGGTTGGGGCATTTCTTTTGCTACTGTACTCCAAAAGAAAGAGAGTTTCACAATTAAAGGTATTATTATGGATCGGGATTCGAAAGAGACTTTAGCCGGTGTTCCTATCGGGATAAAGGAAATTCCCTCGAAAGCGACCAGTTCAGACGTCTCCGGTTCTTACTCGATCACATTACAATCCGGCAAATATACGCTGTTGGTTTCGTATGTCGGATATGAAACGCAGGAAATAAAAATTACCGTAGATAAAAATCTGGAGAAGAATATATCATTGTCTTCCTCCTCCGTAAACCTGAATGAGGTAGTTGTCAGCAGCCGTAAGGCAGACGAAAATGTTACCGCTGTTCAAACCGGAGTAGAGCGTATTGATATTCAGGAGATAAATAAGCTGCCGGTTCTGATGGGAGAACGTGATATTATAAAATCACTGCAATTGATGCCCGGTGTAAAATCGACAGGTGATGGCAGTAGCGGAATGTTCGTAAGAGGAGGTTCTGTTGATCAGAATCTTATTCTGCTCGATAACGTTGCCTTATATAATGCCTCGCACTTGATGGGATTTTTTTCGACATTCAATTCGGATGTTGTGCGCGATGCCGTATTATATAAAGGTGCATTACCTGCACAATATGGAGAGCGTTTGGCTTCTATACTTGATGTACAGCAACGTAACGGAGATATTGAAAAGTTAGGTGTGACAGGCGGAATCGGGCTTATTTCATCTAAACTGAGTTTCGAAGGGCCTATTCAGAAAGGTAAATCATCATTTATAGTCGGAGCGCGTCGTACCTATGCGGATGCCATTGCCCGTATGTCAGGAGTAAAAGAAGCTACAGATGCTTATCTGTATTTTTATGACTTGAATGCAAAAGCAAATATCTGGCTCTCAAACAAAGATCAGCTTACATTTTCTGCCTATTTCGGCAAAGATAAAATGGTATTGAAAGATGCTGCTAATACAGACTGGGGTAACCAGATAACTGCTCTGAAATGGAGTCATGTATTTAGCAATAAATGGAGTTCGGCAACAACATTTACATACAATAAATACCAATATAATGCGCATGCCGATTTCGGAACGAATATGGATGCGGAGGCCGATATTATGGACTTAGGTTTCAAACAGGAATTTGTATTTCTTCCTTCCGCAACCAATACGTGGAAATTTGGAGTACAGGCAACCCGACACCGTCTAAATCCGGGTGACCTGGCAAGAAGTACCACTAAGATAAATCTGTATAACCGTTATGCACTCGAAAATGCTGCATATCTGTCGAATCAGGTACAACTGTCCGATAAATTCGAAGTGATTTACGGTCTACGCTTATCGGCTTTTTCAGCTATGGGTAAAGGAGAATATTATACTCTTGATGACAACCGTAATGTAACGGATAGTACATGGTATGGATCGAAAGATGTAGTCAAGACATATATAAACCTAGAACCTCGTGTGTCAATGGCTTATAAGCTCGATAAATCTTCTTCTATAAAGGCTGCTTATGCCCGCACCACACAAAATATGCACTTGCTGACATATTCTGCCACAGGTACACCTTACGATCGTTGGACAATGAGTTCGAATAATGTAAAGCCTCAGATCGGAGACCAGTATTCATTAGGATATTTCCGCAACTTCAAAGACAATGCATACGAATTTAGTGTGGAAGGTTATTACAAGCATCTTAAAAATCAGCTCGATTTTGTGGATAATGCCGATTTTGAAGGATATAATGTTATAGAAACCGAATTACTTGCAGGTAAAGGACGTGCGTATGGTATAGAATTACTATTGAAAAAGAAGAAGGGACGTTTGACCGGATGGATCAGCTATACATTATCCAAATCGGAAAAGCAGATAAACGGTATTAATGACGACCGTTGGTACGATACATATCAGGATCGGACACACGATATATCGATAGTAGGGATGTACGACCTAAATAAAAAATGGTCGTTGTCCGCAGCATGGATTTATTATACCGGTAATGCCCTGACATATCCAAGCGGAAAATACCAGATCGACGGTAAAGATGTGATGTATTACGCTGAGCGTAACGGATACCGTGCACCTGCATACCATCGCCTCGACTTAGGTGCTACATGCAAACTGAAACAGACCCGAAAATTTTCATCCGAGCTGGTATTCAGCCTTTATAATGCATACGGACGTGAAAATGCTTATATGATTGATTTCAGAACGAATGACGATGATCCGGATAAGACAACAGCTTATCAGTATGCCTTATTCCGTTTTGTGCCATCCGTTTCATGGAATTTTAAATTCTAAATCGTAAAACATTATGAAAAAAATAATAAATATACCGCTCATAGTCATTGCATTATTAATGACAGCAATACTTACATCTTGCGAAAAAGAAATAGATGTAGACCTTAATTCGGTTACACCCCGATTGGTTATCGAAGGATTGGTGGTTAAAGATTCTATTGCAAAAGTAAAACTTACCAAAACCAAGGATTTTAATGATAATAATGTATACGAACCTATTACAGGAGCCAGTATACAGATCAGTGATGATGCAGGAAATACCGAAACGTTATTATTAAACAGTACAGGATGGTATGTTGCTAAAACTCTGAAAGGGGTTGAGGGCAGAACCTATAAACTCACAGTGCTTTATGATGAACAGACATACACTTCTACATCTAAAATGCCCCCTGTGGTTAAGATCGATTCGCTGAGTATGTTTGACTTTAAAGTTCTTGATTATTGGTTGCCGAGAGTACACTTCAAAGATCCCGTCGGAACTACCAATGATTATTACAGAGCCAAATTATATGTCAATGATAAATACATTCCCTGTGCTTACGAAGCTATATCAATGGACAGAAGCGATGGTATAGAGTATGTTAACTTATGTTTTCCGGATGAAAAAAAACTCGTAGATGAGGAGATTAAAAAAGGAGACAGACTGAAAATAGAATTACAAAGCCTTGATAAAGGTGCATATACTTATTTTTATACTCTCGACGGAATAAGCGACTCTAATAATAATCCTACAAGTAATATTACAGGAGGTGCATTAGGTTATTTCAGTGCCTATTCGTATGATAGGCAGGAGATAATAGCCGATTGGGAAGATTAACATAGACATAGAGCAAATTCTTCATTCACACTTATATATATTTGACTTTTTGAAAAGAAAAGGATGCCACGATAAAAATCGACCGGCATCCTTTTTCTCTACTATTTACTATTACAGAGTCTACAAGCCTTCAGGCTTATTCGTTATATTGCTTTTTTAGTTTTACAACCGCCGATTCGAGCGATTCGGTCGGTTCTATAATATTATAGGCTTCCCAGAAATTCTGATCCGAAAAATTACTTATCTTATCCGATAACGTCTGGTTTTGTTTGAAAAATTCTTTACTCGGAGCTTTTTTCATATCCAATGGTTTACTGTCTGTAACTACCAGTTCCGAAATAACGGTATAGGAAGTCGAGAACAAACGGCGTTTCCAATCGCAGTTGAACCTTATCTGGTTTCGTATATAATTGATCCGGCTGCGACCTTCCAAAGTTTTGTATGTAACGACAAATGAGACTTCGTTTGGTTTAAAACGCAATTTCGGTGGTTTCTTCTTAAGGATGATGCGGGTCACCTTGTCCCTGTTATCCATACTCAGGCTGTATTCGACACGTGATATGGTCAGATTTTGCTGATCGATGTATATATTGCCTGTATACAATGGTATTTCGGCTATAGCCTGAGGTGTAAACCTGATTGTATAATGGGGGCGTTCGTTGATAGTTACAGGGTCTTCCATCTTGAACATGTAAAGCGGAAGCGATTCCTCATCGAGCAAAGGATAAGGCTGTTTTACAATATCGCCGTATATCGCCAGATTAGGTCCTCCTTGCAATTTGACACTCAGCGTGTCACTTGGTTTTGGGCTTAAAAGCCTCCGTCCTTTGTATATTTGTACACCGTCGTTATCCGTATTCTGGTTGTATGATGTTTTGTATATGTTCATCACGGCTTCGGATATATCAATGTATCTCTTTCCTTTTTGTATGGTTTCCCTGTAAAAACCCGATAAGATAGTTGGTGAGTTAGTATAATTCAGGTCGATTTTTTTGACGGCTTCCCTTACTATTGCAAGAGGATCGCCCGACCGGATAACAACTTCGTCGAGAACCTGACTGTCGGATGTCAGCATAAACGTTTCATTTTCGATGTTTTTACCGCCGATAGGATGCAGGTGATTATTATATCCGAGATGGGTAAACAGCAGGTTGTCCGATTTGTATCGGACTGGTATTTTGAGAGTAAATTCACCGTCACTGTTACTTACCGTTCCGATGTTAGTCCCTTGTACTGATATATTTACGTATTCGAGTTTCTTTTTCGATTTCTGATCTTTTACAATTCCGCTGATGGTAATGACCGAATCGTCCTGTGCCGATAAAGGAAACGTAGAGGAGAGAAAGAATACTGCCAACAAAACATTCAAAAACAAACAACTTGAAGGTTTCATAATAAATGTGTATTAGATGGTGTATATATTATCTCGAAACTAAGGCTTTATAAATAACAGAAAGTATCTGATGATCTGTTTTAAAGCGACAACAGACTCTTGCTGTTATGCTATCAAAGTCAACATTTCAAACTGCAAAAGCATATGCAAAATTTATTTTGGCTTTGCCGAGTCGTGAGAAATGCCTCATAAAATAGAATAAATAGGTCCGAGACCTCATTAGTGTCCAGAGTAATAGCTTATTGGTTAATGATATAACAACCCTTAATAGTTGATTGTTTTGTAAATATATAAATATTTATTCTATTTGTGTATAGTATTTGAGCTTTTATTTATTCCAGCATCGTGGATAATTCACCAAATATATCACCATGAAGATATATAGTATTGTTCCGTTCTAATTAAATATTAGAAAGTATTTAATGACATATTTTAAAGTGATAACCAGCTCTTGTTATTATTATTGTAAAGTTAATAGAAAGGTCTGAGGCCTTAAATGCAAAAACGATCCATAAAAAATATAAACAGATAAAAGATTCACTAGCAAAATGCTAGAATTAGAATTAATAGTAATAAATTTGCGCCGAATTTAAAACTCGTTATGGACTGGTTATTAGATGCCATTTTCAAACCGTCGATGATACAGACGGTCATTCTCATCTCTGCGATTTCTGCTATAGGATTGCAATTAGGTAAAATCAAGATATTTAATATCTCGCTGGGGATTACTTTCGTCTTTTTCACAGGTATTATAGTCGGGCACTTCAAACTCGATCTCAACAGAGACATGCTCTATTTTGCCCAAAACTTCGGGCTTATTGTTTTTGTATATGCTTTAGGTATTCAGGTTGGCCCCGGATTTTTATCTTCGCTTAAAAAAGGAGGATTCAGACTCAATATGCTATCGATAGCAGTAGTGGTTATCGGTTTGGTTACAGCCATAATTCTGGCGGCAACCACTCATATTTCGATGCCCAATATGATGGGGATATTATCGGGAGCCGTAACCAATACACCGGCACTGGGTGCAGCTCAGCAGACATTGCGGCAGATAGACCCAACCAATGCCAAAGGCATTGCCGATATGGCTTTGGCGTGTGCCGTTACTTATCCGTTGGGAGTGGTGGGCGTTATATTGGCTATTGCGTTTATGAGAGCCTGTTTTGTACCTAAAAGTCCCGATGGAACCAGCAGGGAAAAGAAAGACAACAGCACGTATGTCGGTGAATTTATGGTTACCAATCCGGCAATAGCATCACGTACCATCAAGGAAATAATGAGATTGTCTCCTAAGAAATTTGTAATTTCACGTATCTGGCGTGATGGCAAAGTAACTATACCTACATCCGAATCTACATTGGAACTGAATGACCACATATTGATTATCTCTGTGAAATCAGACGTGGAAAATATCAAAATCCTTTTTGGTGAACAGGAAGAAGTAGACTGGAACAAAGAAGACATAGACTGGAATCATATCGATAACAGCCACCTCGTTTCGAGACGTATAATCGTAACCCGAAGCAAAGTTAACGGTGTAAAACTCGGAGCATTGCGTCTCCGTAATCTATACGGAATCAATATAACACGTGTCGACCGTGCGGGTATTGACCTCTTGGCATCCCCCGATCTGGCCTTACAGATAGGTGATAAGATTACCATTGTAGGAGAGAAAGTTTCGGTTGATAATGTGGCTAAAATACTAGGTAATGAGTTGGCTCGCTTAAAGAATCCCAATCTTATCGCTATATTTATAGGTATTGCTTTAGGATTGATTCTGGGAGCTATACCTATTCCTATTCCGGGAGTGAGCGTTCCTGTTAAATTAGGCATCGCAGGAGGTCCTATTATTGTGGGAATACTCATGGGGGCATTCGGGCCTCGTTTCCGTATAACTACTTATACGACTCAAAGTGCCAATCTGATGTTGCGCCAATTAGGGATAGTGGTATATCTGGCTTGTCTCGGCTTGGATTCGGGAGAGCATTTCTTCGAAACCGTATTTCAGGGCGAAGGACTCATCTGGGTGGGGATCGGTTTTGCGCTGACCGTCATACCTGTACTTATAGTCGGTATAATGGCTATGAAGATATTCGGGTTGAGCTATCCCAAAACCACAGGGATGCTTTGCGGAAGTATGGCAAACCCGATGGCTCTCAATTATGCCAGTACAACTGTAGAGGGCGATGAGCCTGCTGTTGCTTATGCAACGGTGTATCCGATGACTATGTTTATCCGCATTATAACCGCACAATTAATTTTGCTGTTTTTTGCGTAACAGAGCCGGTTGCAGGCCTTTAATCGGTGATTTCAACGTAATTGCCTTCGGGGTCTAAAATTACACTTTCGTAATATCCGTCACCTGTAGTGCGTGGTTCTCCTTTTATA
>OGZT01000120.1_pt1 | contig 59657 bp, 44 predicted proteins | sample 1576891 | NCBI WGS metagenome assembly OGZT01 (sample SAMEA3541521, study PRJEB24748) | human gut metagenome | biome: human gut; feature: human-associated habitat; material: faeces | place: China | collected 2012 | reverse complement strand
GAGAGAGAGAGAGAGAGAGAGAGAGAGAGAGAGAGAGAGAGAACATACGCACCTCATGGCTGCAAAAACAACATGGCACAAGCTGATTGATCTATAAAAAAGGTACAATACTTCGATGTGTTGAAACAACGCATCATGTGATACCACGTATCATATTTGATACTAAAAATAAATCACACCGAATTTATTGAATATTACTATAAAAAGTTTCATGTCCGTTTTTAAATATGAAAACATTCTCATAATTTACAATAATCACGATATGATATCCCTGAGCATATCCCAAACCTGTTTCAAAAAATATTTTGAAACATTCTGAACGCCCCGATACTACGGATACCGACCTCACGATGCCGTCCTGCCAATTGCCCCCTGGGACTCCGAACGTACCCCGCGCCGTTCAGCCTGAAAATAGCGTCCGCACAACTGTATCGTACCCAGCAACACGCCAGCATATGCCACTAACGCCCATTCTTCCTTTCGAGAAGAATGGGCGTTTTTATACGAGCGAGTATTTCTGAAAAAAGGAAGCATCGTTTCCGCATAGGACATGCCGCTCATAGAGAGCTGGCCCATTCGTGAAACTCGGAACAGGCAAAAAAAGAACCACTGGATGCTTCATTCTGCGCCTGCGCTGACGCCGGGCGCACAACGGATTACGCTTCGGCCTTCGTCGAGGGCGGGGGAACGCGATATCCATAAAGACACGGCTCAGGACTAAAAGGAACCTTCACATCGGCCTGCTCCGCAAAAACGGCCCGGTTTTTCCCGCTGCGTTTGCCGATGTACAAGGCGGCGTCCGCCTTGCGGATCAGAGTGACACAATCTCCGCCGTCTTCGGGATATCGGGCGACGCCGATGCTGCACGTGACGCCGCAGGAGCGCAGGGAATCGTCCAGCAGAGCGGAAAAAGCGGCCCGCAAGCGTTCCACGCAGCGGTTGACCGACTCCGCCCTACTCACTCCGGGGAGAAAAAGGATAAATTCGTCGCCGCCGATCCGTCCCAGAACGTCCGTGGGGCGCAGAACGTCCCGGAAGGTTTTGCCAAGCGAGCGGAGAAGTTCGTCGCCGCGCAGGTGCCCCAACAGGTCGTTGACCTGTTTGAAATTGTCCAGATCAACAAACAATACGGTGGCGGGGGCGTCCGGACATGCGGCAAGTCGCTCCCCGATGAGGCGCAACGATGTCTTGTGGTTGTACAGGCCGGTCAGCGAGTCGGTTTGGGCCTCATGTTTCACCCGCTTGAGTTCCTTTTCCTCCTCATAGACGCGGGTGATATCCGTACGGGTCAGCAAGATCATCCGGTTGGGCCTGTCGTAATAGATGTACTGGAGCCTTTTCCGCGTGTAGCCGCGCACCGGGTCCATAATCCCCACGTTGAAGGCGTGTTCCCCATGCAGCTCCAGCTGTTCGAGAACACGGTCCACCTGCATTTCCCGGATGGCCATCTCCACATCTTCGGGAGCGACGAAGGCGCGGGCGTATTTGACGAGTTCCGTGGCGTAGTCATCGCAGACGACCGGAGGCAGGGGCGTTCCGCTGTCGTTGCTGCCGAACATGATGTATCTGTTTCTGTTGGCGTCCAGATAGATAAAATAATCGCAGTTTTTGTACACGTATCGGTCGACGATGCTCTGGAGCAGCTTTTTTTGATCGATATCGGACAACGTGATCAGCACCCTTGTTTTCCCCTCCAAGCGGATGCAGAACTCCTGAATTTCCACCCAGATATATACACCGTTCCGCAAAAAACGGGCTTCGGTGCTGCGGTAGCCGTCGGAGCCGCCCGCAAACGACCTGAGACTCTCCAGAGAAAAGAGAGCGGCCAGAGCGGCGCGGTCTTCCTCGTGGACGCCTTCCGTCCGGCAGAATGCGAGAAACTCCGTCCAGTCGTACTCGTCTTTCCCCACACAGCCATACGGTGCCGCCCGCAACACCCGGGCCCGCCCCGTGTCCATATCCAGTTCGAGGATTGCGTCAAAAAGTTTTTCGAGAAGTTGCAAAAACTGCCGGAGAAACGTGTGGTAGATGCTTTCCGGCTCCGGTTCTTGGGGCAAGTCGGCATAACGGAAGGTGCACAGCACGCACTGATTGGAAGAAGGAACCGCTGAAACCACTACTGTCCGATATTCCCTCCCTGAGATACGCGAAAACCGCAGTTCACGAGGCGCTCCGTTTTGCCGCAGCGCGAGGAGATGTCGGGGATGGAAAAAATCGGAAAATCTCTGCCGATCTTCCGGAGCGACATGTTGCCCGGCAAGCTCCCCGATGGTGACGGCGTCGAACGCTTCCGTATTCCGCAAGAACGTTCCCGAAGTATCGGTAGAGAGGAGCCGGCAGACGCCATGCTCCGGGTCGATGAGAGCCACCTCCAGATACAGGCGACAAAGGGCGGACAGATGCTTTTCAGGTTCTTTCATAAAATCGTGTTCTGATGTTATGGCTATACAGTAATGGTGTTCTTTATTATCATGGGTTTCCTCTATGCACCATAGAAATAAAAAACAAGTAAATTAAATAGATGTAATATACTAACTTACTAAAGGCGATATTCCCCGAATCTTCACCGGGGTTATGAAAACGCGGCGGCGCGCGGGAACGCGTCGTGGACGCTTTCAGCATCCAAAGAGAGTCAACTCTCAACAGGTTATAACGAACGGATGTTGCATGCAACAAACGTCCGCCCCGACGGTAACGAACTCCCTTTCGGACGATGCACGATAGGCCGCTCTTGTACTCTCCGGGACATTCGTCACCCGGCTGCTCTTGCTCTCAAGAAAGAAGTACGGTATGTTATGAAATTCATGCCGGTGCATGTGATGTCCGTAACGAGTGGGATCGCCTCACAAGCGCCCCTGCAAAAGGAAAACGAGGTGCCATGAATAGTGTCCTGCGTGTCATAACGGCGTATGATTATGAATGTATCATCGCTGTGGATATTCCCACGGGATACTTCAAAACACATACAGGCGGCAGCCATTGCATCCTGCTCCCGGAGCAAGGCGATCTTGAGGAGCAGGTGCGCAGCGCGGCGGACTGTTTCGTGTTGCCGGAGGACAGGCAGGAATATTTGGAGAAGATGTCGCTGCCCGCCATCATCCGCACGCTGGAAGGCCAGCAACGCCCCAGCTTCACCTATCGGAGGCGGAAGCCCTCCGGTGAAATCGTCTGGATCAAGGTTTCCTTCCTCTACGCTTCCGAGGACAAGGAGCAGGTCATCATAACCTGCTGCGACACCACCGAGGACGTGCTCGAACGCCTGAATGAATACAAGGAGCTGGAGCTTCGGGATCAGGGTATCCGTTTCATGGCCCAGAATCTGTGCGAGGATTTCCTCATCGCGGATCTGGAAAACGGCAGAAGCAGCATGGTGACCCCGGACAACGGCAACATGGAAATCAAGGGCACCTTCGAGGAACAGATACGCTGGTTCGCGGAGAACATTCTGGCCCCGGAAGAACGCGAAGACTATCTGCGCTACTTCGACTTGAACAACCTTGTGCCGCATATCCGCAAAAACAATGGTTTCTGCACCATGAACTGCACCGTGGTCTACAAGGACGGGCGGCACCATTTCGTCGTGGCCACCACTCTGATCAAAGATCCTTTTGATCCCCAAAAAGAATACCTGTTCGCCTATGCTCAAGACATCACACGCCTGAAGCAGATGGAAAGCAGAAACAAGGAACTGTTCGTCCAGAGCCGCCGCGATCCTCTGACCGGCCTGAGCAACCGTCAGGCGACGGAACAGGACATCAACGAATACCTGCACACCTCCGGGCGCGACCGTAAGAGCCTGCTGCTCATTCTGGACATCGACTTCTTCAAGCATTTCAACGATAGCTACGGGCATATGGTAGGCGATGAAGTCCTGCTTTTCATGGCCCAGTCTCTACGGAGCATTTTTCGCAAGGAAGACATCATCGGTCGTTGGGGCGGCGACGAATTCATTATTTTTCTGAAAGAGTTCAGTTCATTGCGCGCCGTCACCGAACGCCTTGTGCATCTGCGTCGGAAAATGAAGGATTTTATTGTGGAAGACACGGCCATCCCCGTCAGCCTGAGCATCGGCGGAGCCGTGTCCGGAGAGAGCCCGTGCAGTCTGGAGGCGCTGTTTCAGAAGGCTGACATGGCGCTGTACACCGTAAAACGCGAAGGCCGGAACGGCGTTGCCATTCTGGACGAAAACGACGCCCGACAGGTATAACCCCTGTTCTCTCAAACGCCAGAAAGTTTACGTCCAAAGGTGCTTCCATCCGCCTGGACATCCTCCTCTCCAATCTTCGCCTATTTCCGAACATCTTCCCCCCAAAAAGCAGCCTTGCACGGTAATATGCCATGCGGGGCTTTTTCCTATCAATATCCCGGGTTCTCAACTATCTACCCAATGCACCATATTGGCAGCATAATCCTTTTCGCGTATATTCAAAAAACACTCTCATCTTACTCATATTTTTACAGAAACGGAATACAAACGTGAAATACAAGCCTCCCTTTACCATTACTCCTGTCATACTTCGACTCGTGAGTGAAATCAGCGAGCTTGTGGGTCATGTTCAAGCCCTTTCGGGTTCGACCTCCCCTCTCCTGCGCAGGGAAAACCGGATTCGAACCATCCATGCCTCGTTAGCCATTGAGAACAACACACTCACTCTGGAGCAGGTCACAGCGGTCCTGAGCAGAACACATATATTGGGTCAACTTCGTGAAATTCAAGGAGTTCGTAATGCTTTCAGTGCATATGAACAGCTGGAAACATGCCCCCACTTCCTCGCAAAACGACATTCTTGCGGCCCATGCCATACTGATGGCTGGCCTTTTGTGAAGCATCTGCAAAAGGAAGCTGAGCGTCTGACCGTTGAGCTAGGGTCAGAACTCATTAATTGAGATAAAAGATAAAACAACAAGGCAGATGGCTGAGAAAAAGGTATGGGCACAGCGGTCATACCGAGTCGCGATACGCCGCCAGTCCTTCAGTTTGCTAAATGTATTTTCAATAAAATATCGCCACTTATATAGCGTTTTGTCAAAGGGAAACGCTGTATTCCTAGTTCCTCGGGGTGGTGTATGCAGACTGCCATCCCCTTGGTTTTCAGAGATTCCCGCAACCAACTCGCGTCATAGCCCCCATCTGCCAAAAACGTACAGGTATCGGGAAGGAGGTGCTGGAGAATGGCTGCCCCTTTGTAGTCGCTGACCTGTCCTTCTGTCAGCAAAAGCAGGACGGGCCGCCCATGCCCGTCACAAACGGCATGAAGTTTGGAATTTAGGCCTCCTTTTGTTCGGCCGATGAGACGTGGAGAATCCCCTTTTTGAGCAGACTTGCCGCCGTGCGGTGAGTCTTGAGGTGGGTGGAGTCGAGCATCAGGGAGCCATCAAAAGGCGTCTAATTTGCCAATTCATTGAAAATTTTGTTGAAAACTCCGAGTTTACTCCACCTAACAAAATGGTTGTACAGGGTTGGGCCGTACTCATCAGGAGCATCCTTCCACTGAAGTCCGTGCTTGATGACGTAGATAATACCGCTGACGACGCGTCTGTCATCCACACGGGGAGCACCGTGAGAACGGGGAAAGAACGGTTTGATACGTTCCAACTGGCTTTCGGAAAGATAAAACAGGGTACGCATGGGAACCTCCGTGCCCCCTGCAATACCCTGTTTTCGTTCCTTGGAAAATAACGAGTCCTGATCCGAGATGTCATTTCATAATTCTAAAAATTTTCTAACAAATCGTCTCTGCTGTTTTTCATGAGCAAATACGAGATGCTAACCTATGCGCAGTGGACAATTTTGGAACCGATCATCTTCGCAGCACTAATGGCCCTCTCAGGGCGAGGGAGACCTCCTTCATGATAATAGATTTGTCATGAACGGCGTCTTGTAGGTGCTACGCACTGGATGGAACTGGCTGGGCAAACTTGCCTGAACGCTTTCCCTCTTCATCCACTTGTTACCGCTGGTTTAGTCGCTGGGTGAAAACGGGAACACTCCGCACAATTCTTGAGGCGTTAGCGAGACATGGAGCAGTAAGGCATGAAACCTTTCGAAATGCTTCATTGATGGAACATTCAGCATAGCAAAAAAAGGGTTCAAAAGTCGGAAAGGCCAAGCGGGGCAATGGTACGAAGCTCATGGTTATTTTAGACGCTTCTGGTCTTCCACTCGCCGTGCACACGGATTCTGCTAGCCCTCATGAAGTCACCCTTGTCCAAGCTACCCTCGATGAAACGTTCACCGTGGGACGACTCCAACGAATTATTGGGGATCGTGCCTATGACAGAGATCCGCGTAATCGAAAGCGGCCAGCAACGCAGGATGGTCGCCCGTTACGGCGATATCGTTGCCGCTGGAAGGTGGAGCGATTGTTTTCTTGGCTCAACAAGTACAAGCACACAATTGTCCGATGGGATCACTGTCACGAACGCTTTACTGCCTTTGTTCAATTAGTTTTCTCAATGATTTTTATGAGAAAACTTTGCCCCGATTTATGAAATGACCTCTACTCATCATCGGCTGATGCCTCCAGCAGTCCGTATTCATGAAGTTTTCTGTAGAGTTTGTTACGGGAAATACCTAGTTTTTTTGCAACAGAAGATTTATTGTACCGACATTTTTTTAACGCCTGCTTGATGAGATTCCTTTCCGCATCAGAAGTCACTTCATAGAGGTCCACGTTGATGTCATTGGCCCAAACTGGAGTTGTCTTTGCTGGTACAGTATCCGTGTGAGATTGCGGAAGGGAAGGTGGTTGAATAGCATTGATAAAACGGGTGGGGAGGAGTTCCTTTGTAAGGATATTATTTTCAGAAATGGAATAAAGAGCATATGTCAAGACATTCTTGAGTTCCCTGATATTGCCTGGCCAAGAATGCAAATTAAACAAGCGATAGACTTCTTGATCTACCCGAATCTCCTTTGCTTTGGTTCCTCCAACGCTCTGTTCAATAAAATACCGCATAAGCAGGGGGAGGTCTTCTAACCGCTCCCGAAGCGGCGGGATATATATTTCAAAGACATTGAGACGATGATAAAGGTCTTCACGGAATTTACCCTCACGCACCATCTGTGGGAGAGTTCTATTCGTAGCCCCAATCAGCCTGAAGTCAGAATACAGGCGGCCCCGGTGCGCTATTTTTTGTATCTCTCCACTCTCCAATACCCGAAGCAATTTCACCTGAATAGATAGGGGGAGTTCACCTATTTCATCCAGAAAGATAGTACCTCCATTGGCCATTTCAAACTTGCCTATCAGACCGTCAGCTCTCGCTCCGGTAAACGCACCGGCATCATACCCAAACAGCTCCGACTCGATCAGTTCGGGAGGGAGGGCCGCGCAGTTCACAGTAACAAAAGGGTGGTCCGCCCTGAGGCTGGCCATGTGGAGGGCTTGGGCCACAAGCTCCTTGCCGCTGCCGGATTCGCCCCATAGCAAAATGGGCTCATGGCTGGCCGCAAAGCGTTGACCAAGATGTTTCATCTCCATGAGGGCTTTACTTTCGCCTATGATGTCTGCGAAGGTGAACAGCCTGCCGACCTGTTTTGATCTGCTTTGCTCAAAGTGTTGGGCGACCTTTTCTAGATTGTGGAGAGTATCCATGAGCATTTGTAATTTGTCCCTGCCTAGGCTCACGGGTATACTTTCAATAACGACTCCGCGCAATTTTCCACTATCATCTTTCACTGGATAACGAAAAGAAATCCCCTTTTCATTGTTGATTGTAAGGCTTGAGGAAATAACAGGTTGTTGAGTACGGATGACACTCATAACGCCATGTTCGCCTGTAACAAATATTTCTGTGACATTCTTGCCGATCACATCATTAGAGAAGCCAAACATATCTATAAATGCTTTATTGCAATACAAAAAATTTCCAACTTCAGACAAAAGGGCCACTCCAGTATGAAGCAAGTCAAATATCCCAGTGTTGACGCCTGTTGCTATCTTTTCAAATGAATCACCGAATAAAAAGAGTTTACTCATCTTCCTTGCTCCTTGCCTGGAGTAGCCATATGCTGATCAACTCCTGTATGTTATCAAGAACGGATATATTTTAAAGAGAAAGTACCCACTTGATCCTTATGGAGTTTTTATTCTAATGGCCATATCTCCATATCCACAGAGCGGATGCCATCATATTTCTTTGTAACGCACTCTAGGTCTTTATTGATCTGCAGACTATACTTGTAGCGTCAATGCCCAAATACATAGAGATTGTGTCTGAGGTGACAAAGCGCACGTCAGATGCCTGCATGGCTTCGTGCATTCACGCGCCCCGTACTCAGTCGGCGCACTGTTCCGTTGTTGGCGTCGACGCTGCCCTGTCTGTGCAAATCTGCATTTTTACAGTTTTATTGTAGCATATTATGGACATTTTCCGGGCATTCGGCAGAGAAGTGGCATTTCAATGTTACGTCTCCGCACGGCTTTCATTATACGAAATTTATCCCCGGTTGACCAGAGCCCCAATTGGCAACAATCCATCACGCTTTCCTCACGGCGGATTACGTTTGACACAATGGGAATTGCTCCAAAATCATTCACCCATCAACACAAAGTGTACTGTTTGAGCAACAGATTGAACAATATCAACAATCAAAAAAGACCGTTGTCATAACTAGGCGTTGCCGATGATAATCGTGTACATCTGCGGCGAAGCATCAAATGATGGTGCATAAATCAAGTATTCAAATATGTTATATTTGCCATTTTTCTGTTTGGCTGTGTCACAGGAAGCGATTGATACTTTATTTCTTGAAATTTCAAAGAGATAACCAAAAAATATCTCAGCCATGGAGTCTGCCAATGGAAAAATTGGAGAAAAAGGCTGTATTTTCACCATATTGTGGAGATGAAACGATCACATCCTATGACAGAGCCTTCTGTTTTATTCCAGGTCCAATAAAAATTCTTGTTCGGCGTGATTTATGCATATGTTAATTAACTTATCCCCCCAACAACAGGAGGAAAAATGAACTCCGGAATGGTTTATAATATCCAGCGCATGTCCACCAAGGATGGCCCTGGTCTTCGTACCACAGTCTTTCTCAAGGGATGTCCGCTGCATTGTCTTTGGTGCAGTAATCCAGAGTCTCAAAGCAGCCACCCGCAGCTAATGTGTTTTGAAAATCTCTGTACCTCTTGTGGGGCCTGTGAAAAAATCTGCCCTCATAGGGCTGTAATCAAAACAGAAAAGGGATTTAATCGAGAGCGTTCAAAGTGTAAAGACTGCGGTCTCTGTGTAGATGTCTGCCCGTCCAAAGCCAGGGTGATGTCCGGTCAACTGATGACTGTAAAAGAAGTTATGGATATTGTTGACCGTGACAATATTTTTTATGCCAACTCTGAAGGCGGTGTCACCTTCGGCGGTGGTGAGCCTACCGCTGCTGGAGATTTTCTTATTGAACTCATGCAGGATTGCGCCAATAAAGGTTACCATGTCTGTGTAGATACATGCGGAATATGCAATATGAGACAATTCCGCAAGGTTATTGATCTCGCCGATCTTTTTCTCTTTGACTGCAAACATATGGACCCGCAGGAGCACCGGCGTCTCACGGGCATGGATAATGTCATTATTTTAGAAAACCTGCATCAGGTTTTGAACTCAGGTAAGGATGTGCACATACGTATTCCCCTCATGCCCGGATTGAATGATTCAGAGGCCAATATCAAGGCTATAGCCGAATTTTTGCGTCCCTACGGGAAAAATGAAGTGGATATCCTTCCCTGCCACGCCTTCGGGGCAAGCAAATATGATGCATTGCGTATTCCTCGCCCCTCCGTGGAAGCGTATTCTCCTGAAACGCTTCAGACCGTTCTGAAGCGCTTCAAGGAGAATGGTCTTGCTGTGACCATCGCATAAAAGAATTCTGCGATGAAATCTGCTCAAAATGAAACGGCGCTTTCGCGAAGATCACCCACTCTGTCAGCTACGGCGCTCTCCGGGAGGTGATGCCAGCGATGCGAAATTCCTAGGTGTTATTGGCCGTCTTGGAAAATAGAACACACTATTTCAACCTTTTTTCGACGGAGAGTATCATGTCCGAACAGTTTTCCATCTATCGCTGCAATGAATGCGACTGTATGGTTGAGATCATTAAACCCGGAAACGACGCCCCCTCTTGCTGCGGCAAAACAATGGAGGCCCTGCAATACAATACTGACGAAGCAGGCTTGAAAAAGCACAGCCTCTCTGTCATCGGCGATAGCGAAAAACACAGCGTGGTCCGCGTAGGCGGCATGGGAGGGCATCCCATGAAGAAAGCTCACTCCATCGAATGGGTCGAAATCATCAGCCTTTGCGGCGCGCATCATCGTCGCTTCCTGAATACGGGCGATGAATCCGAATCTTGGTTCCTTCCTCCGGTTGAGCATGTCATGAAGGCCCGCGCCTACTGTGGGAAGCATGGATTGTGGAAATGGGAAAAGCAGGATTGATCTGAAAGCCGTTTGATCAGGATAATCCATACGTTCTATTGCAGCGAATGAACCTGACGCGAACAATCTGACTGGCTGTTGCGGCAGGTTCACTGAAATGATAAAATGAACATACTCAACCAGACAACGCCAAAAAGGTGCGCGCCCGAACATGCCAAACGGGGTGCGCACCTTTTGTAGAGAGGGTGTCTGCTTCCTGAAAGAGCCGCAAGGAGGAGGTTACTCGCGTCAGGAAACGGGCTCACTTGGTCAACAGGGAATGCTACTTATCCAGAGCCGTAATTTGGGGTAGCTTGTTTTCGTCAAGATCGATGCTATAGCGACTTCCGTAGATGTCGATAACGTCGTTACTGATGATAAAAGGCATTCCTTCAACATTGGCTTCCTGCTCTTCGTCTTCCTCTTCGCGTTCATCAATGCCCATGCGCAGCTCCATATGGCTTTTGCATGCGCATCCAACCTTTGCTTCGCGGATACGATAAACGGCATCTTCGTTGTCTTCTTCAGTCAAAAGGGCCTTGAATTTGGCGATAGCTTCCTGGGAAAGAGTAATTTCAAGCATGACATACTCCTAATATAAGTGCGAGAGGTGTTAGAAATAGACCTATCTGAAAAGGGACCGAAAAGAATAATCAGAATAAAAGCAACCTCCAACATCCAACAACGTTGCAGGCTGGGGCCGCAGCGTCGCTGTTGGATTTTTATCTTGGGCGGTCTAGGGGATGAACTACAAAAAAGGGAGGGATACCGTCGACAGATGCTTCTATCAGAGCCAACTTTGGCCTCTTCGTTGCCTTCTTTAATGAGAAATTCTTTCAACTTTATGCGTAATTCGAGCAACAGAGTGATGGTTACATGGCACTCTCCGCGAGAAAAAAGGTGATGAAAAAGATTCGCTAAGGCGATCAACGGGGCCGGAAGAGGCTGCACGCTGCGGACTGAACTGCTTCCTGCGAGGCTACGCACACGCCTCCTGCGGCATCCAGACTGATGCTGTACCGTTCCCCGTAGGCGCTGATTACATCGGGATGCAGAATAAAAGGAAGTCCCTCGAATTCACCGTATATCTCGTCTTCAAGTTCATCACGTTCGTCTATGCTCAACCTGAGCTCGTTGTGAGCGGTTCAGCCGCCACCGACTTTGACTTCCCGAATACGCAAGAAGGGATCGTCGTAATCATCATCTTCCGCAAGAAGGACGTTCAGTTTTTCTCTTGCTTCAGGCGAGAGAGTGATTTTCAGCATGCGCTTCTCCATAAAGATTAGAAACCGGGGGAGGCCGGGAGAGCTCCCCGGTCAAGGGGGCATACGCATTCTTTGGGCGTTTGCGTACGCCCCCCCCCAAGTAGCCTGCGGATGCGAATATCCGCAGGCTGTCAGAAGTTAGAATTCATTGTACTGGGTACGCTTGATGATCTCGTTCTGCACGCCCATGTCGAGACGGGTGAAGTAGGCGGAGAAGCCGGCTACGCGGACCACGAGGTCCTTGTAGTTCTGCGGGTTCTGCTGCGCGTCGCGCAGCGTATCGGAACTGACAATGTTGAACTGAATGTGACCGCCGCCCAGATCGAAGTAGGACTTGACCAGGTTGAGCAGCATGCGGGCACCGTTCGGGCCTTCCACAGCGGCGGGCAGGAACTTCATGTTCAGGTGGTTACAGTTGTTGCGAATGGTGTCGATAGCCTGGGCGGCGGACTTGATGAGAGCCGTGCTGCCGTTTGTATCGGTACCGGGCATGGCGGACACGGAGGCGTCCGTCAGGGCGACGCCCTTGCGGCGACCGTTAGGCAGGGCGCCGGTGAGGGGAGCGAAGTAGTTGTGGAACGACAGGGAGAACGGGTCCATGTGGGCCTGATAGCCGAAGAAGTCCGGGCCGTGCGAACGATAGGTCTGTTCCACGTCGCGGAAGAAGCGGCGGACAAGCTGATCGACATCGTCAATGTCGTTGCCGTGCTTGGGCGCTTCGTAGCACATCTTTTCGATGGCTTCGTAGCCGTTGAAGTTGGCAGCAAGGGCTTCCTTCAGCTGGGCCATGGTGAGCTTCTTGGTGTCGTACACAAGATGCTTGATGGCGTACAGAGAGTTGGCGCAGTCCACGCCGGTGCAGGTGATGCACAGGGACTGGCTGTACTTCGGGCCGCCCGCTTCTTCGCTGAGGCCGGATTCGATGCAGCCGTCAAGTAGGCAGGAACGGAAGATGTTCGGGACGATCTGTTCACGGGTGCAGTTGCCAAGGTCGCTGATGCGCCGTTGTACAAGGTAGCCGTAGTCCATGTGCTTGAGGAACATCTGATAGAATTCTTCAAAGGTGGCGCAATGTTCAGCAGCCTTGCCGGTGGCGGGGAAGACCTGTTTCTTGGTGTGGGGGTCCCAGCCGTCGTTCAGGGCCAGTTCGGCGAGCTTGGCGAGGTTGGGCTGGCCTTCAAAGGTGATGTAGGAACCAGAACCGGCGATACCGGTGCCCACGCAGCCAAAGATGACTGTGCGGGTGCGGGCTTCGTCAATGGTGATGCCGCGGGTGCCAAAGCGCAGGAGCGAGCGGGAGACGGCGGCGTTCATGTTCATGAACTGGGGCTGACCGGAACCCTGACGAACCACTTCCAGAGCCTTTTCCAAATATTCCTGAGACATTTTGGGAGTGTAGAACAGAGCCAGCGTGGGCTGGATGTTCTTCATGGCGATCTGGGTGTCCATCATGAGCATTTCGAGCTCGGTGCTAGCGTCTTCGCCGTCTTCGGTGTAGCCGCCGAGGGAGATTGTCTGTCCGGTATGGCCGGAGAAGGACTTGGCGTAGGCGTCGCCCTGGTACACGGCGATTTCAAGATGCTTGGTCCACAGGAACTTCAGCATAGTGAAGGCCTGTTCCTTGGTCAGGTTGCCTTCGTCGATATCCTTCTTGTAGAAGGGGTAAAGGTACTGGCCCATACGACCCATAGAGTGGCCGCAGCCGCACTGTTCGATCTGGATGCAGCAGTGGGTGAACCAATAGGACTGCAAGGCTTCGCGGAAGTTGCGGGCGGGATGTTCGGGCACCCAGCGGCAGACTTCGGCGGTTTCGAGCAGTTCGGCCTTCATCTTGGGGTCTTCGGTCTCGGCAGCAGTCTTTTCCAGCAGGTCGGCATAGCGGTGAGCGTAGGCGATGATGGCGTTAAGGGCGATCTTGCAGGCCCGGTAAAATTCTATCTTGGTCCAACTGGTGTTGTGCTTGGGCAGTTTGGCCATAGCGGCGTCCACGTCTTCGAGGATACCGCGGATACCGCGGTTCAGCACCAGCGGATAGTTGGCCACACCGGAACCGGTGGAGTTGTCGTTCACAGGATAAATCCAGCCGCAACGAACCAGCAGTTCGGGGTTGTCGCCGTAGATGTCCTTGTACAGCTTGTTGGAGCGGTCGTAGGTGGTCTTGCCCTTCCACTGCTTGTACACGCGCTTCAGAATGTCCTTGGTCTCATCAGAAATCTTGACTTCGCCGAGAGAAGACATCTTCACAGCGTCGAGTTCGTCCTTAATCCAGTTAACCTGCCATTCGGGATAGGGATACACAGCGGCGCGGGAGCCGGAGATGGTGCCGACGATAAGGTTTTCATCAAGGAAGATAGACTTATTCAGCAAAACCTTTTCCAGCAGCTTGGCGCGGAGGACAAAGGAGCTTTCGCCCTTGTTCTCTTCGTAGGCTTCCAGCAGAAACTTTAGGCGTTCTTCGTCCATTTTCTGCGCTGTATCAAGCAGAAAGTCCTTGTGCGTCTTGATGCGCTGTTCGGCGGTATTCCAGTTGATTGCGTAACTCATGGTGTTTTCCCTCACTTATGGAGTTTTTGTTTTAAAAGTGAATATGAAGTCCTTTTGATTAATGTTAGCAATGTTTATGCCAAAATAGACTATATATTCATAATTATGTGAAATAAAAAAATAAAAAATATTTATACTCCAAAACAGGGGGAATTATCGGCAGGAGATGCCTGCTATCGTGACAAGTTGTAGCAATTTCGGTACACAGCGGGCGACGCGAACGGAACACATTGACTTCTCCTTTTCCGTTCAACGGCCGGTGCGCTCAGGCCCAGCCAGCTTTTGTATGCCAAAGCAGGCCAGCCCTGCCGCCAGGCACAGGGCAATATCCGCATACCAGATGCCACTGTAGCTGCCCGTAAACGAGAGGCACAAACCGCCGGACCAGGCGCTGCAAAAGGCCCCGATCTGGTGTATCAGATACACAAAACCGAAAAGCGTCGCCAGGTGGACAGGGCCGAACAGCTTGTTGACCAAGCCGGAGGTGGGGGCGACGGTGGAAACCCCGGTCAGGCCCAGCATGAAGATGACGGCAAAAAGCACGGACTGGGGCAGAGGAAGCAGCAGAAGGCCGATCCACAGGCAGCGCGAGGAGTAGAGCCCCCCTAGGATGCGGGGTATGGCAAAGCGGGCGCTGGCCGCTCCGCTCCCTACCGCCCCGGCGATCGCGCCGATGCCATAGACGGAAAGGGCGTATGAAGCGGCTTTTTCCGAGACGCCAAAGGCGGTCAGTTGTGAAAAGAGATGCGTCTGAATCAAGGCCATATGGAAGCCGCAGGTAAAAAAACCAAAGCCCAGACGGCGGTAGGTGGAACTGCGAAAGGCTTCCCTGAACAGGTCCGTCGCCGATTTTCCCGCGCCGGTGGAGATGCCTGCGCGTTTTTTTTCTGGAAGAGGCTTGGTTATCACCGCCGACACGGGAATGAGCAGCAGCGCCGGCATCGTCAGAAACCAGATCGCACCGGTCAGGCCATGAGCGGCGATGGTAGACTGGATCGCCGGAGAAAGGACGCAGATGCCGATGCCGATGCCCGAAGCGACAAAGCCGGATGAAATGTGCGCCTGATGTGGGGAGAGGCGGGGGCTGATACAGCTCATGATAATTCCGAATGAAGCGGCGGCGGTACCTGAAGGCAGGAGAATTCCCAGGGCAAGCGTCAGCAGCGGAGCGGAAGCGCTCAGCGGGATGAGCAGCAGGCCAGCAAGCATCATCAGGGAGCCCGTCCAGAGTACGGCGCGGGCTGAGGTTCGCAGCGCGAGCAGGCCGAAAACGGGCTGCATCAACCCAAAAAAGAGCTGCCCCAGTGCAATGACAAAGCTGAGCGTTGAGTAGGGGATGCCGCTCCATTCTACGATATAGGGGAGCATGATTCCGTAGTTGTCGCGAAATCCCGCGCAGACGGCGTACAGGAATGTACCGCACAGAGTGTATAGCGCAAAGTTCTGCAAAGTCCCCGCGCCCGCAGTTCTCAGTTTCACGTCATAACTCCTTTCATTGTTCCGTTTCGTGTATGAGGATGGGACGAAAGATAGCCGTCCATAAACGCTTGACGCCTCCATCAGGAGAAAACATGCACGTCTGAAGGACCTTTCATGTTTTCTCCTGATGGAGGCGTCATTTGACACATCCTGCAACGGATTAACGGTATGTATCTCTTATATCATCATGCTGCGTACCGGAGCGAGCACCAGGTCTGGAAAGACACAGATGGCCAGAATGGATATGCCCATGATGACGATAAACGGCATGGCGCCCTTGTAAATCTCTATGACGGGTATGTGGGTACATACGCTGCGCACCACAAAAACGTTCAGGCCCACTGGCGGGGAAATACCAGCCAGCACCATCATCATGGTGACGAATGTGCCGAACCAGATAGCGTCAACGCCGTACAACTGGGTAATGGGATACATAAAAGGCATGGTCAGAACCAGAATGGACGTGGATTCGAGAATGCAGCCCAGAACCAGGAAAAGGAAGAACATCATGAACAGCAGGGTCACGCGGCTCATCTGGAAGCCGACGAACAAATCCACCATGTGCCGCGTGGTGCCCGTGGTGACCAGAAAACGCGACATGAGCCATCCACCGATAAACAGAAAGAAGATGGATGCACTCATTTTCGCGCCATCCCTGAAAGCCAGCGAAATGGTCGTTCGCGTCAGCTTGCGCATACAGGCGGCGATAATGATGACGGCGACACAGCCCAGAGCGGCCGCTTCCGTCGGCGTGGCCAGACCGGCGTAAATGCCGCCGATGACGGTGGCGAAAGTGGTGATGACCGGAATGGCCGCGGGCAGGCAGGCTATGCGTTCCTTCCAGGTAGCGGTGGGCTGGCGCGGTCCCATAGAGGGGGTGATCATGCAGCGCAGCACGCAATAACCCGCGAACAGGCCCGTGGTCAGCAGGCCTGGGCCGAGAATGGCCACAAACATCTGGCCCGCTGACTGATCAGTCAGCACAGCGTAAATAATGACGAAAACGCTGGGAGGAATAATGGCCGCCAGGCCGCCGGAGGCCGCAATGGCGCCGGCGGAAAGCCCGCGATCATACCCGGCCTTTTCCAGTTCGGGAATAACGGTGGAGGCCATAGTGGCCGAGGCCGCTGCAGTGGAACCGGTCACGGCGCCAAAGGCGCCGGCCGCCATGACGCCAGCTGCGGCCAGACCACCGGGCAAAAAGCCGATCCAGCGACGGAACGCGATGAAGAGATTGCCCACAATGCCTGAATGAAAGGCAATGGTACCCATAAAGATGAACAGGGGAATACTCATCAGTGAAAAGTTGCTGGCCTGTTCCCACATCACAAAGATACTCTGCGTAGTCGCATTGACAGGCCCTAGAGTGAGACTGAGGCCCATAGAGGCCACAACGCACATGGCATACGCCATAGGCATACCCAGTACCGACAGCGAGAGCATAAGAAGAATGCCCAGATATCCGACATAGACCATGCTCATGCTTTTTTCCTTTTTTCACGAAGCTGACGGACACAGCTGATGATATTACAGAGAAGGGCCAAAGTGATGAGGAGGAAACCCAGCGTCATGAGCATGCGCATGGGCCAGAATGGATAGCGAAAGTCCGTTCCGCTTTCATCCAGCAGGATGGATGTGTAGATTTCAATGGAACTGCGCCAAGTGGCCCCGGCCATCCAGAGCATGGCGACAAAACGGGTCAGTATGTCGCAAATGAGCTTGTTCTTTTCGGTGTAATTCGCATACAGAATATCAAGCAGAATATGGCCCCTGTCCAACTCCACCCGCGGAGCCGCCAGAAAAATGCCGCCAATAAGGAAAAGTCCGCTTCCCTCAATGGCCCAAGAAAGAGGCGCGGCAAAAAAGTTTCTGCCGACAACGTCAACACATACCACTATTAAAATGGCGGGGTACAAAATATACATACTGAAGAGCAGCGCGTAATCCGACGCCTTGTCCGTAAGAGTCCATAGCCAGAAGTCCTTATTTCCGGATACCGGTTGAGGCATACCTGTCCTTCCTCCATAGGCAAAATATTTCAGCTATCCAGCTGGAAAATGTCCCGGCTGGATAGCATGTTAAATACTCTCAGCCTCTACATGCCATCAATGATGTCATGAATCATGTTCTTCGGGTCTTCAACATATTCGCGGATTTCGCGGATGCTCATGGCATTATACTTGTTGGCGCAGGCGCGGAAGTCTTCGACAAACGCCTTGGCGGGCAGTCCCTTCTTTTCGTTATCCTTAACGAAGCGATCCCATACTTCGTCGCCGCACTGCACCCAGCGTTTTTTTTCTTCAGGTTCGGGAATGATGATTTCAATGCCGGCCTTCTTCAGGCCCTCAAAGCCGCGGTCTTCCAGCTTGGTATAGCCTTCGGACATGTGGTTGGCGGCCTTGCGCAGCTTGAAGTACAGTTCCTTTTGGAAATCCTTGGAGAAGCCGGCCCAGGTATTCTTGTTGATCCCGTAGCTGATGGCGGTGTTGCTCATGCCGGTCACGGTCACATACTTGGCCACTTCGTGGAAACGCCACGGAATCATGCTGCCAACGGCCCAGGCCACGCCGTCGACGACGCCGCGCTGAAGGCCGATGAACACGTCGGGAGTGGGAATGGCCACAGGCGTTGCGCCCAATGCGATAAGGGTATTGCGCATGACTTCGCCGCCGAAGCCCATGATGCGCTTGCCCTTGAAATCTTCCAACGTGCGGATGGGGGTGGTACAGATGAGGCCCTGCACGTCAAAGTGGGGAATCCAGCCCAGATGCACCTGCTGGCGTTCCACTTCCTTCTTGAACCATTTGGGATACATTTCTTCCATGACCTGCGTGGCGACGACCACATTGTTGGTCAGGAAGGGCAGACCGTCTGCATGGAACAGGTTGAACGCGCCCTGGTTGTGGATGTGGTAAATCTGCGTGATGTCCACAAGGCCGGCGCGCAGGGCTTTCCAGCCATCCACTAGGCCGTGCAGGGACTGGCCGAAGTAACGGTCAAATTTCAGGCGGCCTTCAAACTGGTATTCAAGATAGCTGAAGGTTTCCCAGTGAATGCCATGCCCGATGTCGCCAGCGTTGGGATAATAGCACGAGCACTTGAGCGTCATGGCGTCTTTGTTGAAGTCTTCCTGCGCCATCTGGGGTTTGTCCCATGGTTTCAATGGTCTGTCGTTGGCTTCAGCCCCGTAATACACCCAGTTTTTGTCATTGTCGGCGATCATCTCAGGGGTGATTGTGGTCACATAGGGGTGGTTGCCGGGAGAGATCGTTTCAGCAGCGTTGGCGTACCCGCCAAAGAAAGGATTGCCCAGAGCCAAACCAGCCGCCGTCGCCACGGAACCTTTCAGGAAGGTCCTTCTATCGATACCGTTGCTAAAAAGGGAACTCATAAGACCTCCGGTGTGTGTAGGGTACGGGAGAACTGTATCACGTCAGTTCGTTTTTGAAGCTTGTCCTTTTTTCTGCAAATTATAGACCGATTTGCAATATATTGTTATAACTATAACTATTTTTTTGATGTCTTTTGGTGTGTTCGATATGGATACAGTATGTACCTGCATAACACACTGTGTTTTATATCTAATAAATATTGTTATTATTCTATATATCAACTTATCACTTTGAATTATTGTTATTTTGTAATAATTATATAAAAATTTATATAAATTTTTAGATATTAAAGCATCCGGGCTTTCGGCGAAGATGCTTCGATTTCGTGAAGTGGCGAACGTTCATGGAGTCTCTTCCCCTTTGTTCCGGGCTGTTCATGCGCAAACGAGCATGCGGAAAACGTTTTTCCTGCCCGTGCAGAAGCGCTACGCAGGTATTCTCTTCTGTTCACGAGACGTTCAGCTCCGGGACTGACCGGCGTCTTTCGGAACTGTTCAAAAGCGTTGGCACCGGCCCTACGCGCTGGAGATCAAAAACAGCCTCACCGGGAAAAGACGATATCCGTTACTTTGCAACGCTGAATCGTATAGGCATAAGCATAGGCTAGGGAAGCGTCATCTGCCTTTGTTGGGAAACTCTGCCGATATCCGTGTAGAGTTTCCCAGCCAGTCAAATCTGATATTCCGTGTCCATGTGGTTCAGCTCTCTTATAAGAGAGCTGAACCATCATTTCCCCCGGCCAGACAGGAAGACAAAGAGATATTCAAAAAATATTTATAAAATTTAATAGATTGTATGCATATTCTTTCGTAGAATACTGATCTTGGCGTGCGTGCGAAATCCTGTGCGTTTTGAATCTGTCCAGACTGTCCAGAATACCCGTCCAGTCGAGAGAAAAGGCTGTCCGCACAACGCACCGCACGCACAACTATTTTTGCAGATTGAGTTCGCAGACCATCTCGGCTATTCTTACGAGAGAGTGCAACAGGGATTTTCCCACGAGTACCAGACTGCCCTTGAAGGGCACAAAGGGATGGACGGTAATGTCAGACCTTTTCCAATGCTTGGACGCCATTCCCGAATACAGGCGGGCAGCCTTGCAAGACGCCCTGATTGCCGAGTGGACATGTGCGTCCGCCGGACTTGAAGGAAATACGTTCTCGCTTGGCGACACCGACTTTTTCCTACGGGAAGGGCTGACCGTCGCAGGGAAGTCGTTTCGAGAGCATTGCGAAATCAAGGGCCATGCGGATGCGCTCAAATGGATGGAACACCTTGTCATCACCAATGCCCCGCTTAGCCAGGAGCATCTGTTCACCCTGCACCGTTTCATACAGACCGAAACCGTTATTGACGTCTATGCTCCAGTTGGGGCTTTCAAGAACGCTCCAAACGGGACATACAGCCGAGACAGTGAGGGAAAAGCCGTCTGGATGGAGTATGCCTCTCCTGAAGACGTGCCTGCGCTTATGGCCCGCTGGCTACACTTCTTCAACGAGCAGCAAGTGACGCGGGAAAATGCACCATCCATATATACACGACTGCATATTCCCTTTGTCCACATCCATCCGTTTGCGGATGGCAACGGACGGCTAGCCCGCCTTATCTCAAATCTTCCTCTTTTGCGAGCAGGACTTCCCCCCATCATTATTCCTAAGGAATGGAGGCAGGAATACATCACGCTCCTTGCCGAACATCAGCGGGAACGTGGGACACTTGTTTCAGACTCGGAACTTTTGGACATCACTCCCGCAGTACAGAAATTTGAGGGGATGGTCGTTCGGGCATGGGAAAGAACTTGGACAGTGATCGAAAGTTTCTCTAAGTAACCTGTTTTCATGTTGTGCGTGCGGTGCGTTGTGCGGACAGCCTTTTCTCTCGACTGGACGGGTATTCTGGACAGTCTGGACAGATTCAAAACGCACAGAATCCCGCACGCATGATAAAAAAGGAGCCCTCCAACTTGCGGAGGACTCCTTTCTTTACTCACCAGAGGTTACCGCTGGACTAGTTGCACTCAGCCTCTTGTAACTGCAAGCAAACCAGACTCACTCTCTTCCCACCTCTGAGGAACGAAGCAGATACCGCGTTTATTTCGTCCCCCGATCCACTTCGTCTCCATCAACATGCCGTACCTGTTTCGAGCGAGCCAACCAAGCTCCTTGAGCTTTCCCAGCAGGACCTGTCGGTTTACTCCACGACAAAGTTCATCCCGAAATATATTGGATTCTACGAGGAAAATGCATTCCCCATTATCCTCTTTCCAGGCATATCCAGCCGGATTGGGAGGCGCATACCCCATTTGGCCGCAGGCATCGAGCTTACGAAAACGAGTCTCGCCATACTTCTGAAAGAAGGTCTTGATCCGCTCCAGAGCATTTTCAATCTCCATATCCCCGATTCCTCCGCGCTCCTTGATCCAGGCGGAAAAACCGAACTGGGCCGCACGCGAGGCCGTTCCCTCAGGCCAAGGAAGGGCACCAAAGCTGATGGCTTTTTCTCCTGCGGCAGCTATCAGTCCGAATCGCTGGCACGCACGTTTGACTTGCCCCGAAGCACCCTCCGGACACATGTCCTGGACAAATTCGCTACTCGTCTGCTTCACATCAGAGACATGCTTCTCAAGCCCATCGACAAGATGTTCGAGGAATCTCCGAAGTGCCGTTCCATAGAACCGTCCGACAGCTCCAACCAACTGTTGGCTGAAGCTGTTCCCATTCAGTCCACTGGGAATACAGGTAAAAATGCCTTGTCCAGTTCCTCCGTCCGCAGGGATGTCCAGCACCCGGACGGCCTGTCCTGCCATAGCTTGCCCTCGTCCGTCTTCCGCGATCTTGTCCGCAAGCGTCAGCTCTCCCGTGGACATGAAGGACAACCGCCACTCCTGTATGGCCTTGGCATTGCCTTCCTTGTTGGCGCGAGCCTTCCCTTGGCCGTTTGCCAGCATGTAGGCAACCTCGCTCACGACACGCGAAGATGCCTGTCCGATTTCGTCAAGACAGAGGAGGTTGTCACAATGTGCCGCAGCAGTACCCTCAAGGGCGTTGTCGGTAGCCCGCCACTGACGGATATAACCATGCTTACCTCCACCACCGCAGACAGAACTTGCCACCTTGAGGGCAGTTGTCTTGCCACAGGAAGAAGGTCCAAAAAAATGAAGGTCACCACCTTCAAGGCCACAAGGCTCAAGCAGGGGGCCTGTAAAAGCAAAAGATATCGCCAATTCCAGCAGCGGATTGCCGAGACATGGTTCCGCCACATTTTTCTGCCAGCCTTCAAGAGTTCCAGCACACTCAAAAACACCCGTCAATCGCGGAGATTCAGGAATGAACAGTTCTCCTTCAGCTCTGCCATAAGCTATGTCCCTGAGAACGTATACATCACCGATCCATCCGAATTTTTTGACCATCCTTGCGAACATCTGCGGAGCTGAATCGTTGAGAAAGCGAAGGAGAAGGCTCCGAGCCGTCTTGTCCGGTGAAATTCGAAGTCCCTGTTCCAGCAGGGTCTGTCGCACACTGTCTCCATTCCCCCCAAATCTGCCATGCTGAGGATGAGTTGGTGGAGGACGCCATTAGCATCAGTAAATTTCACCAATCGTCCCCATGAACCATTTTGGGGGTCTCGCGTTTGCGCAATGACTTCAATCGGGGAAGAAAGCCAAAGCCCTTTTTGAGATAGATCAGCACGATCGGAACGAAAGTAGAGGCCGTCGTCCTCCAAGGCGAAAACCCCATCCATACGGTTGCTCCCCGGCATAGTCCGGTACAAGAGGTAGGGGCTACTCACATCACAGTTTTTCCCGCAATCCCATATCTTCTTGATGGCCGTGCATGGCATAGGGGCTCCCTCCAGCGCATGGCGGATTTTTTTATTCGTTTCTTCAACGGAATAGCCAGGGTAGGGACGACTGTAACTGTGGATCAGCTCACGCCCAACCGGACCGAGAACGGCAAAGTTGGTGATCATTGCGTACCACTCGGGTTCTGAAAGCATTTTGGCATCATCCCGGCAATGCCGAATGAAGGTGCATTCCCTCTCAACAGACTCAACTGCGCGAGTCTGCGTTCTAGAGCTACTTCCCGCATGTACGGCTAATTGGCACCGGAGGAAGAGCTCTGTTAGAGATTCCGACTGGGGAACAGGGAGCCGCGGATCAGCCAATTCTACCTTCCGTGGATGGGAAGTCAAAGCCAGCAAGTCGTCCATAGGCATATTGTTGAGCTCATCCCATGTTACAGGAACCTTGTAGCGACCATTCCGGCGACGAATATTTTCCATTCGCAAAAGCTTCCCTTTTCCCATCGGGTACATTGAAAAATCGATGCTCGTGGCAAGAGGATGGTGTCCTCCCTCATTGATCTCGTAAACCATTTTCTCGTGAATGCGGGGAAGAAGAGGGTCGCCCTCTTCCCCTCCAAACATCCTCGCCGGAATCAATAGGTGGCATCCCTTCCCCCCAGAGAGCCAATATTGAAGGAAGTGGGGATTTGCATCATATTCGCTGACCAGCCACTCTACGAAATAGATCAACTCCATGATGGCAGCATTGGGCTCATCCTTGGAATCGAAGTCAAGGATCAGATCACCGAAGCGGGTCGGTTCGGGCTTGCCCTTCTCAGGAGGAGCTGAGAAGCTCACAGTCGAAAAAGCCGTGGCACCAGCCTGAATAGCCATGGCTCGATCTTCTGGAGTGTTTGGAATGATATGCCATTCGCAATGTGGAGGATCAGAATGTCCCCAGAAAATATATTGATTAATCATAATCATTATCTTTAATTTTATTGAGGAGGGGCCGGAGCCCCTCCCAAAGGTTACTTCGACGCCCTAATCTTCTTTATCCGTTCGAAGACGTTGGACTTGCTCGCTCCCACCTTCTTGGCGATGGTACGGCATGAGGCTGAAGGATTGGCCTCCAGTTCGCGGCGGATTGCCGGATTGAGCTCGTCCTCGTCATGTTCTTCAGCAGGTATGGTAGGAAGTGCCTTTACGGAGGCCCCCTCGTCCAAACACAGGCTGGAAGTTGGGATAACGAAGTGGCGTTGCTCCAGCTGCTTCAAACTCAGGCCACGCGCAGCCTCAGGCGTGATCGTGAGTTCATTCCCGTTCCGCGTGATCTTAAGCTTCAATTCAAGTCCGAGTTCCTTCACTGAAGAGCCAAATGAAGCTCCACCTCGTGAGCTGTGATGGACTAAAATCACTGTCTTTCCTGCAAGATGAAGTATATCAACCGCTTGATTAAGAAGCTCACAACTTTCCGGTCCCGCCTGAAGTGACGAGGGGAACAAGGCATGAAGGTTGTCGAATACGACGACTTCAGCGTCCTTTGCTTCCCGGAGGACGAACATTTGCTCCTCCGATGTCTCCAACTGCAAGCTTCGGCCCAAAGCGCGGGAAGACAGGATCCGGAATCCGACAGGAATTTGAGTGCCCGTAAGAGCCGCTTCCAAACGGGCCTGGAAATCACCAATTCCCATTTCGCCGTCGACGTAAAGGACAGGGTGTCCCCCTGCGGCCATGTGCAGGGTCTCATGGACAATCCATGTCGTCTTGCCGCTTTTTGCGACGCCGTAGACCATCACACGATCCCCTACCCGGAGGAGTTCGGGGATCAGCCACGTCGCTTCAGGAACAGGGAGGGAAAGAAACTCTGCCAGAGGCAAAGCATGTTCCCTTTCCGGACCGAGTTTCAAGCCAAATTCCCGTTCGGCAAATGTGAGGAACGTATCCCGTGCTGAAGCCCGATCCTCAAGAATCACACGGCTGATGTCGTGCTCCATGGCGATCTGCTTTCGCCAATCGCTCTCGCTTGTGAGCTGAGCTTCAGGCAAGACAAAACCTACCCGCTGAACTCCGGCCTTTTCAAGCTGCTCAAAAAGAGTATCCGCGATCCGTGCACCATCTGTCGTAGGATGAACCACTATGACAACCGTGCACGATGCGAGTATCCCCCAACCCGAGAGAGGGAGGGTTTCCTGCAACCCTCCAGGCCATGCCGTCAGAGGGAATCGAGAGGCCAACCAAGGTGCATTCCAGACAAGATTTTCCAGACATGCTCCGAGGGAAAAATGAACACGCTCCGTTCAGGATGGGTAAAGCTCTCGTGAGATCTATATAAAGGCAATGGGGTATCCCAAGAAAGCCAATCCCATCGAACCCTATGGGATTCGTCGTTCCACGGGGTGGCAGGAAGCCGGATTGTATTTCCCTTGGCATCGTTCAGATATCCCACTCCTCCACTGACGCTCTTTCCATCAGGGGTGGCGTACGGGTAAAACGCCCCCAGTTGGAAACCGAGAGATTCCAGAGGGGACGAGGAGATATCACACTCTCGGGGCGAGGATACAGCGCCAAGGCGCATGTGATTAGCCTTTTCGGAGAGAAGGAGCCGTTGCTTTAAAGAGAGTTTCAGTCCCAGTCGCCGCGCCATTTCGAGAGGAGCTTCGGCCTCAGGGATTCCGTTGGCGGACGCCCATTGCCGAATCAACTCGCTACCAGGGGACCCGTACGACGAAACCGTCAACCCACGCATGTCAATCCCGAGCAGGGAGCCCCACTCGCGCCAGTGCAGGTCGGCTAGACGATGGACCAAATCGATCAAAAGTAGCTTTCTAGTCATTAGCACAACTATTTCACCTTGTTATGATGAAGTATACCGGAATACCAGTTCAAAAAGGAGTCCCGCTCGTAAACAACATGGCGCCCTTGCCGGAAAAAAGGTGGTCCCTGACGTCCCAGGTTCGCAAGTGTTCCCACTGCGATACAGCCCCCGAAGAGTCTCGGCACATCCTTCCGCCGGAAAATGGGGGGAAGGGTATCGTGGAGGGATATCAAGGCTGCCTCTGCCGCATTGACGATGGGAGGAATTTCTGACATTGTAACCTCGTAGAAATAGATAAAGAAATGGCCTTGTTCCCTTTAAAGGGAACAAGGCCATCATGCCAAAAAGCTCACAGCAATCACTGACAGTTCTTTTGGCTATCTCTTGTCAGAAGGCGATCTTTTTCCAGATTGTTTATTGATTACAACAAGTTGACCTACTTCGACGCCTTTTCGAGTTTTTTCTAAAAGCCTTAGTAACGTCCGGTCATCACTTTCGGTATACCCCACATCAACCTTTGCCTCTCGAAGAGCACGAACGGCTTCTATGTCAGATTGGGAGTGCTCGAAACGATGACGTGCATCCCACAGCCAGAGCCCTATAGCCCTAGCTGCAGGTGGGATGCGTAATATTCACCTTGGGCCATTTTTTTGTACAGTTCAGTTACTGCTTTTTCTTCATAAGATGTTAAAGCAATGTTTCTTTTTCTCTTGTTTTCATATAAGCACCAAGTGATATGATCACAGACTTCCTCGTGAACTTCCTCAAGATCAAATTCTTCATGAAGCGTTTGCCCTGTTATGATAGAATCCGCCCGTCGATAAAATTTATCGTTTAGTGAAATTTTAGAATATACTTTTCCACTACTTCCGTCTTTATTTCTATATACAAGCTTACCAATTATCCTTATTTCTACATTAAATTTTAATGAATATATGCTAACTTTTCTAGGCTCTATATTAAATAGAAAAAGAATATCCTCCCTAAATCGATTATAATAATACTTGTTAATGTTAAAGACTGGAGGATTCAGTTCTATAAAATTTATATTTTTTAATATATAATTCATGTCAGATAGTGTAGTAAGATCATCAAACATGTATCCATATTCTATTGAAAACCTAAAAAATAAACTAAGATTCAGAATAATATCTTCTCTAGATAGAAAATCTTTAAAATTTTCTGAAAAGTTAAATCCGTTGTCAACATAATCGCACCTCTGAGCCGCATATATGAGATGTCTTTGAAGATGTTTAAATGGTCTTGCATGATACTTTGTAAAAATTTCACTATCATCGTTGTAATTTTCTTGAATATAAATGGACCACTCTCTGCTAGTATAGTTCATATATTCTTGTAGTTATTTGTAGTATTGACTACGCATTGCGTTTCTTTTTATATATTCAGCTTTCCAAAACTGTATATCTTTAGCTGATTTTTGGGCATTTTCCAGATTCCATACTGTATTTTCTTCATTCATAGTGTATTCCTATTTTTTAATATGCCAGACAGTTCCATTGCCGCCTGTCTCATTGTATCAGGAGCAAGATGGGCGTATCGTTTCGTCATTTCAAGAGATGTATGCCCCATAAGTTCGGCAACTGTATATAAAGGTGTTCCGCGCTGAACCAACCATGAGGCAAAGGTATGTCGCAATGTATGGACTACCTTTTGTCGGGAATCAACAATATTGTTATTTAATCCCAACTCTTTTACTGCACGCTCAAAGCTATCGGATACAGCCTCTCTGCGCGTCCCAACTGTTGAAGGAAAAATCAATCCTGTTTTATCTTCCGCTACTCGACCTTTTAGTACAGCAAAAATTTCAGGAGTAATGAACGCATGCCTAGAATGTTTGTTTTTGGGGTCTTTTATATAGATTGTGCCGTTTGGGAAATCAATATCAGCCCATGTCAACGAGTGAATTTCTCCTGCCCTCAATCCGGCAAAAAGAGATAATACAGCGGCATCATGTGTATCTTTACTTCGTTCAGCAAGGATTTTGAGCAGACTGCTCGCTTCGGCTGGAGTTAAAAAGCGCATCCGGCGAGAGTCTTGTTGAGGCTTTTTAACCTTTCGAAAAGGATTATCCTCTGTAACAATGTCATGGGTATCTGCAAGATTCCACATTTGTGAGACAAGTGCGATGATATGGCGGATAGTCTGAGGAGATTTTCCGTGACTATGAGCCTACATTGCCAGCGTTTCTATATGAGAGGGACGGATAGAAGATATGGGGATATCTCTCAACAAAGGAGCAACCCATTTATTATAGATAATTCGTTCGTTTCTAATGGTTGCTATCGTTTTTGATGCTCGAGCGTGTGGTTCATAAGTCTGAGTCCAGAATTCGTCCACGGTCAAAATGGCATTATCGGATAACTCTTGTAGACGTTCTTCTTCAGCCCTTGCCTCTTCTTTGCTACGTCGTATGCTTGCCAAGGACGTGTCAGGAGCGCCTGTACGTATGTTTTCCCGAATTTCTGAGAGCAGTCGGTAGGCCTTTTCGGCAGTCATTCCCTCACTTGCCCAGCCAGCCACTTCCTCTTTATCTTTTCCCTGAATTTTGTACCGGATGCAGAAGCATCTATCAAATCCGACACCATGTTTTCTCGTTTTATGGAACCGGTAACGCACCCCCAAGAACTTCGTTTTCACCCATTCTACTGCCATGCGAAACCTCCCCAAATTACCATTAAAAGGCAAGAATCCCGTTGCCTTTTGGGTCTGATTTTATCCCGCTTTTATCCCGCTCGTCAGCAGTGAACAGTGGGAAAGAGAGGGAAGGATGAAGGGCGGTCATTATAATTTTAACATACTTTATTTTAATATAAAAATTATACAATATGATAAAATATGAAGGTATGTGAAAGTTTGTAGAAGTGCTATCGTTTCAGCCTCCTAAGCTGTAGTCCACAAGTTCGATTCTTGTCGGGCGCACCAGTAAATTCAAAGGGATGACACCCTATGGATGTCATCCCTTTTCTCGTGCCGGGCTATCGCTTCATCTTCGCCCGCAGCGTCGTATAGTGGATTCCGAGAAGCGTTGATGCCCCGCCCTTTCCGGTCAGTTTTCCATCCGTCTTTTCGAGCACGGCCTCAAGGTAGCGCCTTTCCAGTTCTGCAAGCGTAGGCCAGCCGAGCTCCTCAAAGAGCGACGTTGGCTCGCGCCGTTTTCGCTTTACGCCAAAAACAAGGGGGCGCATCACCGATCCGGAACGGCTGTCGATAAGCGCCCGCTCCACTTCGTGTTCCAGCTCCCTGACATTGCCGGGCCAGTCGTAGCCGTATAGTTTGTCCAGTTCGGCCTGACCGGGCTCCGGGGGCATCGTCGTGCCCATTTCCTGCGTCTTTGCGGTGATGAAGTGCCGGACGAGCGGAAGGATATCCACCTTGCGCTCTCGGAGCGGCGGGATGCTGAGCGGATACACCGACAGGCGGTAGTACAGATCCCGGCGGAACGTCCCCTTCTCCACCATCTCTTCAAGGTCACGGTTCGTAGCGGCGACGACACGCACATCGACGGGAATGGCGCGCGGATCGCCCACGCGCTGGATGATCTTGCGATCCAGCACCCTGAGGAGCTGTACCTGCGCCGTCAGCGGCAGTTCGCCTATTTCGTCGAGAAAGAGGGTTCCCCCGTTGGCGAACTCGAAATAGCCGCTCCGCCGGGATTGCGCCCCGGTGAACGCCCCTTTTTCATAGCCGAAAAGTTCGCTCTCCAGCAGCGTCGGAGCGATGGAGCCGCAATTCACCCGCACAAGCGGCCCCCCGTTCCTGCCCGAAAGCTCATGGATGGCCTCCGCCACCAGCTCTTTGCCGGAGCCGGTTTCCCCGGTCACGAGTACGGTGGTCCGTGTGGGGGCGACTTTCTCGATACCCTGCCGCAGGGCGGCCAGCCCCGTGCACTGCCGGATCCGCTCGTAGCCCGTGAGCCTTTCCTGAACCTCCCCCACTGCGATCGGGATATCCGTAAAGGCGGCGGCAAGCTCCTCCGCAAGCGGGGCGATGAGGCGGCTTAACGGCTCTATATCCTCTTCTTTGAAGCTGTTTTTTTCATTGGACCAGAAGTTGATCAGGAACGTGAACGATCCGCGCGCGAACAGCGGAAGGCGCAGCAGTGCCGCATGGGAATAGAACGGCAGCTCGGTAACGGACGGATCGATCTTCAGCGCTTCCCTCTTGAACGATTCGAGATCGTTCAGGAGGAGCGGCTTCGAAAGATCGCTCCCGTGCGCGATGATGGGGTAACTCTTCCGGCCCTTCCCGGCTTCACGCACCCGGGTCAGGCCGTTGGGCAAGGTGTCCGCAATGGGCACGAAGACCCGCAGATCAGAGGAACCGCTCACAATATTCAGCCTGATAATGGGAAATATTTCCCGTATAAGCTGAAGGAGCAGATGAATCGAGCCGTCCAGCCCGCTCGTCCGATACAGCAACCGGCACGACAGCCCGCCGGAATCAAAAAAATCCATTGATTCCTTTCCTTCCATCATATGAAAAGAACTTTCTTTTTGTCCTGACATGCCCATATCCCCCCACGCTCTACTTTTGAAGCGAATGTCCTTTATATTGTGTTTTACTAACATTATCTATTGCAAAATACAATAAAAATGAAGACACGCCCGCTTTAACCTATTGTTCTTTTTTATACAAAATAACGGCACGGTCATTGCTTTATCAGAATCGAATCATCCGTAAAGAGCAGTTATCATACTGCGATATATGCAAAACATTCCAAAAAGGAGTTTCCCCTATGCCTCCGCTGATCGACCGGGAAAAGTGTACCGGATGCGGCACTTGTGCCGAAATCTGCAATTCGAACCTTTTCGTCTTTGACCGCAGCGTCGACAAATTCCCCCGCATCAAATTCCCAGAAGAATGCTGGCATTGCGACTCCTGCGTGCTCGACTGCCCCGTCGGGGCTATTTCCCTGCGCATCCCCCTGTCGTACGGCCTCATGCATGTCGACGCGTCCACCCTCACCACCAAGGAGGCCAAGTCATGATCCCCGTCAAGCCTGTAATCGAAGCGGATCTCCTCATCGTCGGCGGCGGCATCGGCGGCCTCATGGCAGGCATCGCGGCGGGCAAGGCCGGATGTAAGAACGTCGTCATCATGGAAAAGTGCCATGCGCGCCGCAGCGGTTCCGGCGCGACCGGCAACGATCACTTCAACTGCTATATCCCTTCCTATCACGGCGACGACATCGAGCCCGTATTCAAGGAAACCATGCAGAGCCTCGTGGGCCAGCTCAAGGAACCGAGCCTCATGCACAAATTTCTGGAAAAGAGCTTTGAGCTGGTGCAGATGTGGGATGCTTGGGGCGTGAACATGCGCCCGACCGGAGACTGGGAATGCAAGGGGCACGCCCTGCCCGGCAAGCCCCGCGCATTCCTGAAGTATGACGGCTCCGACCAGAAGAAGGTGCTTGTCCGCGAGGCCAAGGCGGTCGGCGTAAAGTTCTACAACCATCATCCCGTGGTGGAACTTGCCCGCGTCGGCGGCCGCATCGCCGGGGCGCTCGCCGTGGACATCAGCACGGAACAGCCCGCCTTTGTCCCGGTCCGGGCCAAAACCGTCCTGCTCGCCACAGGACTCACGCACCGCCTGTACCTGAACGCGTCCACGCCGGGCTTCATGTTCAATACGGGGCACTGCCCCAACTGCGCGGGCGGACAGGGCCTTGGCTGGCGCGTGGGCGCGCGCATGGTCAACATGGAATTCCCCTATACCCACGCGGGCCCCAAGTATTTGCAGCGCTGCGGCAAGGCGACGTGGATCGGCGTCTACCGCTATCCCGACGGCAAGCCCATCGGCCCCTTCGCCACCAAGTCCGATCCGCAGTACGGGGACGTGACCAGCGACATCTGGAATTCCGTGTTTGAAGACGTGATGCGCAAGGGCACCGGCCCCGCCTACATGGACTGTTCCGACGCCACCGACGAGCAGATGGCGTACATGCGCTGGGCCATGACCGGCGAAGGCCTGACCGCCCTGCTCACCTATATGGAAAAGGAAGGGATCGATCCGCAGAAGCACGGCGTGGAATTCATGCGCTACGAGCCGATCCTCCACGGGCGCGGGCTCGACGTTTCCGATGAGGGGGAAACCTCCGTACCCGGCCTTTTCGCGGCGGGCGATCTCGTGGGCAACGGCGGCTGCGGCATCGCGCTGGCGGCCTATCTCGGATGGGAAGGCGGAATGGCCGCCGCGGCACAGGCCGCCACAGTCGATTTCCAGCCCGCCGAGGAAACCGAATCCATCAGGAAGCGCATGGAACTGCTCTCCTCGTTCATGGATCGCCCCGAAGGCGCGGACTGGAAGGACGCGAACATGGCCCTGCAACAGATCATGAGCGACTACGCCCCCACCGGGCCAGCCAAGGTGCGTTCCGAAACGCTGCTCAACGCCGGACGGGATTACCTGAAGCAGCTCCGCCATTCCGCGGAACGGCAGATGGGCGCGACGTGTTCGCATACGCTCATGCGGGCCGCCGAAGTGCTCGATCTCATGGACTGCGGCGAAGCGATCATGAACGCCGCGCTGGCGAGGCAGGAAACCCGCGCCAACCATGTCCGTTCCGACTTCCCCTTCACCAACCCGCTCCTTGCGGACAAGTTCCTCACCGTGGGCCTTGAAGGCGATGAGGTCGTCGCCCGCTGGCGCCCCATCCGCCAGCCGGTTTCCCGCTAGCTCCGAAAAAGCGGGGAACGCCCCGGCGGCGTTCCCCGCACGGCAAAAGTCTCCCCCGCGCCGAGCCTTTCCGCCCTTCCGCAATCATACCCTTGGAGCCGCCATGTCCGCCCCAGCCACTCCCGCACTCTGTAGGCAGATCGCCTTCTTCGCCCTTGGCCCGCTTCTCTGCTTCCTTCTGAAAGACCTTCCCCCGCTTGAGGGGATGAACCCCGACGGCATGGTCTGCCTCGCCGGGTGCGTCTGGCTCATGCTCTGGTGGATGACGGAAGTCTTGCCGCTGCCGGTCACTTCGCTCATGGCCGTTCCGATCTTCGGCTTCCTCGGCGTCATGGCCCCGGACAAGGTTTTCGCCACCATCGGGCATCCGGCCATGATGCTGATCTTCGGCGCGACCATCATCGTGGGCGTCTGGAAGGAAAGCAACCTGATCGAGCGCTATGCCTACTGGTGCTTCAACCTGCCCTTCGTCAGGGGCAACCCCGTCCGTATGGTCCTCATCTTCACTTTCGGGGCGGGCGTCATGTCGGCCATAGCCCCCAATATCCCCCTGACCATCCTGTTCATTTCCATTGCTGTAGCCATCGGGAAGTCCTGCAACCTCGCGCCCGACAACAACATGATGCGCTCCCTGTGCACGCTCTCGGCCATCGCACCGGCCCTCGGCGGCGTAGGCACGCCCCTCGGAGGCGCGCCGAACATTGTGGTCATCGCCATCGTGGCGACCGTCCTCGGGCACGACATCACGTTCTGGGAATGGTCGGCCCTCGGTATGCCTCTGGTTTTCGTCACCCTATTCGCCTGTTTCGCCATCACGGCGCTCCTGTTCCCCGTGGGCAAGGCCGGGAAAGGCTTCTCCATGCCGGAAGGCTACCTCAAGAAGAAGCTTGAGGCCCTTGGCCCGGTCTCGGCCCACGAACACGCCGCCATCTGGATCATGGTGGTCGCGCTGGTGCTCTGGTGCTCCGGGCCGCAGATTTTTTCCGCGCTCGGGCTGGAAAAGGAAGCGCGGATGATGACAGCCCCGGTGATCGCCGTGCTCATGGGCGCTTCCGCCTTCCTCGTGCCCATCCGCCGGGACCGCGAATCCGGCAGGCTCATCTTCGCCATGAACTGGGATCAGGCCGTCCGCAACATCGGGTGGGGCATCATCGTGCTGCAGATCGGGGCCATCGCCTTTGGGCAGGTGCTCCTCAAGGGCGGCGTGGACAAATGGATGGCCCAGTGCATCCAGATGTTTCTGGGCGACATCCACGGCTTGCTGGTCTGGTTCGCTCTGGTCTTCATCACCGGGTTCTTCTCGCAGATCATCATGAGCCTGGCGGTCATCCCGCTCATGCTGCCCATTACGGCGGGCCTTGCCGGGATTTACGGATTCGATCCCCTGCTCGCGTGCATCTCCGTCGGCTTCGTCAGCAACCTGACCACCATATTCCCCTTCTCCTCCGTCGCCGTCGCGGCGGTCATCGCGGGAAGTGAAGGCTACGCGCAGCCGAAGGACTTCATTATCAGCGGATTCCTCAATACGACCATCGTCACGGTGCTCACCTTCGGCCTGTGCTGGCTCGTCGGCCCGATGGTCTTGTAGGCGCGCGGGCTTTCGGCGGAAACAACCGGCGTGGCCCGCCCCATTCGGGAAACTGAAGGGGCCGTTCCTGTGGTGGGACGGCCTCCTGTATCCTCGTTGTCGTTTTTGGAAGCGTAAACAACGCCGTGGAGCTGAGAGGCCGGCGTCCGGGACGCCCCGAAGGGCATCCTCCCGATACGCCTCCGGCTTCAATCCTGAACGGATACGTCCTTCGCGGCGTCCGCTTCGAGAACCCGCCTCAGGCTGCTGTAACTGATCCCCAAAGCCCTGGCCGCTTTTCTGCGGTCGCCCGCACAGCGCCGCATCTCCTTGCGGACAATCTCCAGCCGGTACGCGGCAAGCTGTTCCCCCAGCGTCCCCTCCTGCGGCGCCTTGTCGAAGAACTGGTTGCGATGGCGGAATATCTCCTCAAAACAGGCGAGGCTGGAACTGTTGTCCCCGAGCAGGACAAGGTAGCTTTCCATGACCGACATGAGTTCGCGGATGTTCCCCGGCCAGGAATAGCGCCGGATGGCATCCAGAATGGCCGGGGTGACGACGGAGGCGTTTTTCCCATACCGTTTGAGGACGTTGGCGATGAGGAGCGGCACGTCTTCCAAACGATCCCGCAGAGGGGCGACTTCAAGGCAGACGCCCGCCAGACGGAAATACAGATCCAGCCTGAACGAGCCCGCCTTGACCAGATCCAACAGCTGTTTGTGCGAGGCGCAGATGACCCGCACGTTGACGGGAATGAAGCGATCGCCCCCTACGTGCATGACTTCCTTCGCATCCAGCACGCGCAGGAGGCGGAGCTGCACGGCATGGCTCATGTCCCCGATCTCGTCAAAAAAGAGGGTGCCGCCGTTCGCCAGTTCGAAAAGCCCCGCTTTGCCGCCGCGCTTGGCTCCGGTAAAGGCCCCCTCCTCATAGCCGAACAGTTCGCTTTCCAGCAGCGGGTCCGGCAGGGCCGCGCAGTTGACCACCACAAAAGGCTGCTTGGCCCGTTTGCTGGCGGCGTGCAGGGCGTGTGCGACAAGTTCCTTGCCGGTGCCCGTTTCGCCGTGGATGTAGACCGAGATGTCCGTGGGCGCGTAGCGGGCGATGTTCTCTTTCAGCTTCACGACGCTGGCCGACTTGCCGATGATGTCCCGTGCCGTGTAGTTGGCCACGAGCCCGCGTGAATGGAGATCCGTGTCGATCTTCCTGTTGATTTTCTGGAGGTTCTGCACATCATGGATGAAGCAGACCGCGCCCGTCGTCGACGACGACATGGCCAGCGGGAACGTGTTGATGAGCAGCTGCCTGCCGTTGATGGTCACCACCCGGTCTATGAACGGGGAAGAGTGTTCCAGCACTTCATCGAGAAAGAGCGGCGGGAAGAAGCGGGCGAGTTCATGCGAAGCCCCCACACGCAGCAGCTTGAGCGCCTGCGCATTGTGGAAAACGATGTCCCGTTGTGCGCTGAGGCAGATCACACCCTCTTTCGAGTAGTGGAGCATCGCCTGGATGTTGGATCGGTTCGTCTGCTCCATGCGCATGTTTTCGGCTATGGTGATGGCCCGGCTCACCGCGTTGCGGATATTCACGGGCTGCGGCTCATCCAGAAAGATCTGTCCGCCGAGCCGGCTGACGATCCTCGCCGTCCCGCCCCCGCCCACGAAAACCCGAATGCCGCGCGCCATCGTTTCCTTAATCCGTTCCTCGAGTTCTTCCTTAGTGTCGTAGCGGACCGGGATAATGCGCATACCAAGCAGGGATTCCATGAACTCGATGTCGCGGGCCTCGTTGATGTGCGCGGTGAGGGCCACCGTATCCGAAAGCTTCCTGGCCCGGCTCAAGCCTTTGATGATGTCGATCTCCGAACGCTCGACGAAGACCGTGCGGCGTCCGAATTTTTTGAAGACGGCCTCACGGAACCCGCCGTGGCACAGCAGGACTTCGTATCCCTCTTCGAACAGGCGCCGGGCGTCTTCGAGCGCCGTCTCGTAGCTGGTCACCTCAATGGATATGTTCCACCCGAGAAGCAGCGTTTCCCGGTACACGATATCGGCGACGAGCCTGGAATGGACAAGCGCCGCAATCCGGTATTCCTGTTTCACATTCGGCTCCTGCATGGCAAAAACGGCCTTTGATTTGAAGGGGTACGGGAAAATATGCTCAAAATTGAGCATCATTTGCTCAATTATGAATCTACACGCCCGATTATCTGATTGTCAATAAACTCATAACCATACAACATATCATGCAATCGGCTCCCGGAAAGGCCTTGGCATGGTTTCTGCTTGTTCAAAAGGGAACAGGATACCGCCGCCGGACGCAACCCGTTGCGCGTACGGCTCAAACCAGTCAAAGGAGCCTCCCCATGAAGCGTTGTTTTGCCTTCTTGCTGACGGTTTTCGTGGCCCTTTCCCTGACGGCCTTCGCCCATGCCGGAACCTACCCGGACAAGAGCATCAAGATCATCGTCCCCTTCAATCCGGGAGGCGGCGGAGAGCAAGGCGCCCGCCTTCTCGAAAAGGATTTCAAGGAAAAGGTCGGCCAGCCCCTTTCCTTCATCTACAAACCCGGCGGCACCGGGCTCATCGGCATGGTGGAGCTCAGCCGCCAAAAGCCGGACGGGTACACCATCGGCATCCACTCCTATCCCCTGCTCATGCTCGACATTATCACCGGCCGCGCCGGGTACACGCTGGACAGTTTCGATTTCATCTCCCTGCTCTGCCTTGAGGAAGTCTATCTGGCCGTCCGCGCCGACAGCCCCGTTTCCAGCGCCAAGGAACTCATTGAGCGCGCCAAGTCCGAGCCCGGCAGGATCAACCTCGGCATCTGCGAAATCATGGGCCCCACGCATATCCCCGCCCTGCGCCTGAAGGCCGACGGCGTGCCTTTCAACCATGTGCCCATCGACGGCGCGGGCAAGGTCGCTCCCGCGCTCCTTGGCGGGCAGGTTGAAGCCGCCATCGTCCCCTCCGGAGGCGTCTCCGGTTCCATCAGCAAGATGAAGGTGCTCGCCGTATTCGCGCCCGAACGCAGCAAGCGCTTTCCCGACGCCCCCACCATGAAGGAGGTGGGGTACGACATCAACAGCGCCGTGGGCCGCTACATCGCCGCCCCCAAGGGTGTGCCCGCCGAAAAGCGGAAGGTGCTCGAAGACGCTTTTAGGGCCATCCTTTCCAACCCGGAAGTCATCGCACGCTATGAAAATGCGGGAACCGTGGCCGCATGGAAGTCCGGCGACGAGCTGCGCAAGATGTTTGAGGACTATGAAGAGGAAGGGCGCGCCATGGTCGAGTTCTACCAGAAGTCGCAGAGCAAGTAGCCCCGTCCGGAGAAGCGGCTTTAGACCACTTCAGGATTCACCTTCCCACTAAGAGGATGTCCCATGGATGCAGTCCCTTCCATGCTTGAGTATATTGTGCGGGGCGCGGCGAGCGCCGTGCTTCCCATGAACCTGCTGGTTATGTTCCTTGGCCTCATAGTCGGCATCGTCGGCGGCATGCTCCCCGGCATCACCACCGTAACGGCCGTGGCCCTGTTTGTCCCCTTCACCTTTTCCATGCCCCCGGACATGGCGCTCATCGGGCTCGGCGGCGTGTTCTGCGGGGCCATGTACGGCGGGGCCAACGCCGCCATCCTCATCAACACGCCGGGAACGCCGGGCTCCATCGCCACCACGCTGGACGGTTATCCCCTTGTCTTACAGGGCAGGGCCGAAGAAGCCTGTTACATCGCCCTGCTCGCTTCGGTCCTCGGCGGCATTTTCGGAACCATCGTGCTCATGCTGTTCTTCGAGCCGCTGTCCGTCATGGCCCTGAAGTTCGGCTCCGAGGCCTTCTTCTGGATGGGGCTCTTCGGCCTGTCCACGCTGGCGGCGATGTTCCCCGGCAATATCGCCAAGGGGCTGCTCGGCGGAGCCATCGGGCTGGCCCTGTGCACGGTGGGCCTCGACCCTGTGATGGGTATGCCCCGGTTCACCTTCGGCTGTTTCGAGCTGGTACAGGGCCTCGATATGGTCGCCCTCATGATCGGCCTGTTCTCGCTTTCCCAGATGTTCGTCATGTTGGAATCAGACGAAAAGTATATCGTCAAGATGGAACGGCAGGCGCATGCCTTCAAACTTGCCGTCTTTGATATCCTCAGGCACTTGAAGCTGCTCTCCGTGGCCTCCGCCATCGGGACCTTCATCGGCGCGCTTCCCGGCGCGGGGGGCAGTGTGGCCGCGCTCGTCTCCTACAATGAGGCCAAGCGGTGGGACAAGGACCCCGATCGCTACGGCAAGGGCGCCGTGGAAGGCGTCCTCGTTCCGGAAAGCGCCAACAACGCGAGCGTGGGCGGTGCGCTGGTTCCCCTGCTCTCCCTCGGCATCCCCGGCAGCGCGGCGGCCGCCGTCCTCGCCGGCGGGCTCATGGCGCAGGGGCTGACGCCCGGCCCGCAGCTCATGGAAAAGAACCCCGAGATCGCCTATGCCTTCATCGTGAGCATGATCATCGCCAACATCGGGATGCTGCTCATCGGCTACCTGCTGGTCCGCGTGTGCACGCGTATCCTCGATGTGCCCAAGCTGCTGATCATCCCGGCGGTCATCTCCATCTCGTTCCTTGGGGCCTATGCCCTGCGCAACAGCATGTTTGACGTCCTGCTCATGATCCTGTCGGGCGGCATCGCCTATCTGCTGCTCAAGGCGAAGATCATGCCCGCAGGCATCGCCCTCGGGCTGGTGCTCGGGCGGATCATCGAAGAAAACCTCATTGTGACCCTCTACCGCACGCAGGCGGAGAACTCGCTCGCCGATCTGCTGGTCTTCTCGCCCCTCGCCGCCGTATTCATGGCCGCGTGCATCCTCGCCATCGTCATCCCGCTCTGGCTGAACCACCGCAAGCAGGGCAAGGGCATCGCCCTTTCCAGCCTGCGCCCGTCCGGAGCGTGCCTGCGCCGCTACGACTTTTGGGTCGTTCTTGCGATCTCCGTCGGCGGGGCTGTCCTCCTGCGCCAATCCTACGCCATCGAAGGCATTTCCGGCTATTTCCCGCAGGCCGTATACACCTCCATCGTGGGCTTGGGGATCTTCATCATGCTGATGCAGATCTTTTCCGGCACGGCGCGGAAGCCGGAAACCGTGCGTCCGGGCTGCTACTGGAGCATCTGCCTGTACCTCGGGCTCATGGGCGTCGGCTATCTGCTCATCGAACCGCTCGGCTTCTACGCCGCCACGTTCCTCTGCATCGTCGCCATGACCGCCTACGGCACGTTCTGGCTCTCCGGGCGCAAGGCCGACTTGCGGGGCATCGGTTCGGTACTGGCCTATTCGCTGCTCCTCATCGCCGTCGAGTACGGCTGTTTCTCACTGATCATGGAAGTACAGACCCCCACCGGGCTTCTGTTTTGACGCCCCGCACAAAGGATCTCTCGTATGGACATAATGGAATTGAGAACACGGCTTGAAGAGGCCCCGCGCATCCCGCTCGGCGTATGGCCCACGCCGTTCATGCCGATGGACGGGCTGCGGGCCCGCCTCTCCGCCGAGGGGATCGAATGCCCCCGGCTCTGGATCAAACGCGAGGACATGACCCCCCTCGGCGCGGGAGGGAACAAAATCCGCAAACTGGAGCACGTGCTCGCCAAGGCCCGCGCGGAAGGTACCGACGTGCTGCTGAACACGGGTGAAGTGCAGTCCAATCAGGTCGTACAGACGGCTGCCTCAGCCGCGCACCTCGGCATCCCCTGCGAGCTGTTCCTCGGGCGGACCGATCCCCCGCTCTCCGAGGACGATCAGGAAACCGGGAACATCCTGCTCTGCCGCATTTTAGGGGCTCAGGTGCATCTCGTACCGCCGGGCGCCGACCGGGGCGCGGCCATGCGCCGCCGGGCCGAGGAGCTGAGGGCCGAAGGGCGGCATCCCTACATCATCCCCCGCGGCTCCTCCACGGCGGAAGGAGCGCTCGGCTCCCTGCGCTGCTTTTTTGAGCTGCTCGATCAGGCGCAAGCCAGCGGCTTCACGCCGGACGCCATTGCCGTCACGGTGGGCAGTTCGGGCACCACGGCGGGGTTCCTCGCCGGCGCGCACGCCCTTGCCCTTTCGGGCGGGCCGGACATCCCCCTCTACGCCTTCGACACTTTCGGTACTGACTACCCGGTGCAGGCCCGTGAACGCATCATGGCGCACGCCGAGGAATGCTGGGCTTCGCTCGCCCTGCCCGGAATATGCGGGGAAAGGCTGCTGCGCCTCTCCTGCGATTTCGTGGGGCCGGGCTACTCCCGCCCCTACCCCGGCATGATCGAGGCCGTACGCCTCGTCGCCCAGAGCGAAGGTATCGTTCTTGATCCCAACTATACCGGGAAAAGCATGGCGGGCCTGCTCGACGCGATCCGCAAGGGCGCGTTCACGGCGGACCAGCATGTCGTCTATCTGCATACAGGCGGACTCCCGGCGCTGTTCGCCATGCGCCGCCACTTCGCCTAACCGCTTTTACGATAAGGAGCCTTGCATGAGCCTTACTTCCAAAAACAACGAAAAGATCGGTGCGGTCAACCGCGGCACGCCCTGCGAATCCGGGCTGTGCAACTTCTGCCGTACGGACTGCCAAGGCCGCTGCGAAACGTGGCTGAGCTCCCTTCTGGGGCGCAGGACGCTGGTGCCCCGCGACTACGGCAACGCCACCATCGGGACCGAAAACACCACGCACGTGGGCGTTTCCTACAATGCCCTGCGCATCCGGGGCCGCGTCTTCGGCGGGGCCGGGCTCGACCCGGAAAAGGCCCGCACGGGCGACGCGGCCTATTGCGACGCCGATCTGACCACGGCCGTGGGCTCCAACGCCAAGTACCCTTGCGACTATCCGTTCCTCATCGGCGCGCTGAGCCGCAATCCCGTGGTCGACAAGTACTGGGACAGCTTCGCCGTGGGCGCGGCCCTGTGCGGCATCCCGCTGGTCATTGGGGAAAATGTGGGCGGCGGGGACAACAAGACCGAATTCAATCCCGACGGCTCCATCCGCGCTCTGCCCGATCTGGACCGCCGCATCGCCGTGTACAGGCGCTATTACAATGGCAAGGGCGCGCTGTTCGTCCAGCTCAACGCCAATGACGCCTATAACGGCGTGGCTGAATACGTCGCCCGCAAATATGGCGATTTCGTGTGCGTCGAAATCAAATGGGGGCAAGGCGCCAAACCCATCAACGGCGAAGGGCTGATCCGCGATCTCGACTACGCGCGGTTCATGAAGAGCCGCAGCTACTGCCTGCGCCCGGATCCCGAGGATCCGGCCGTACAGGAGGCCTTCCGCGCCGGACGCGTCAAACACTTCACCCGCTACACCGGCCTCACCTACCCCGCCCTGTCCACGCCCGAGGACGTGCTCGCCGAAGTCGCGGCCAAGGCGGAACAGCTCCGGGCCAACGGCGCGGCGCGGCTGGCGCTGAAGACCGGGGCGTTCGGGATGCCCGATCTGGCGCTGGCGATACGGGTGGCCTCCGAGCTGGATTTCGAACTCCTGACCATCGACGGCTCAGGCGGCGGAACGGGCATGAGCCCCAACGACATGCTGGACAACTGGGGCGTCCCCTCCGTCCTGCTGCACGCCAAAGCACATGATTACGCCTTCCTGCGGGCCGCCGCCGGGAAGAGGGTGGTCGATCTCGCCGTGGGCGGCGGGCTCGCCAAGCCGAGCCAAGCATTCAAGGCGCTGGCTCTCGGCGCCCCCTACGTCAAGGCTGTATGCATGTCGCGCTCGTTCATGATCCCGGCCTTCCTCGGCTGCAACATCGAAGGGGCCCTGCACCCCGAACGCCGGGAACGCGTCCACGGCGCGTGGTCGGCGCTTCCGAAGACGGTCCTCGACATCGGCGATACGCCCGAAACTATCTTCGCCGGATACCATGCCCTCAAGGAACGCCTCGGAGCCGACGAAATGGCGCATATCCCTTACGGAGCCATCGCCATGTGGACGATGTGCGACAGGCTCGGCGCAGGGCTCCAGCACCACATGGCCGGGGCCCGCAAGTTCGGCATCGGGCACATCGACCGCACGGACATCTGCGCCGCCAACCGTGAAACGGCTCAGGAAACGGGCATCCCCTTCATCACGGAACAAGACGACGAGCTGGCACGCCGCATCGTGCTCGGCTGACAAGGAGAGGCTTTCATGCTGGATCTGCTCTTGAGCAACGCCCGCATCGTGGACGGGACGGGCAACCCCTGGCGCAAAGGCTGCGTCGGCGTGCGCGACGGGCGCATCGTGGCCGTGGGTTCGGCCCACGACATGCCCGAAGCCCGGACGGTGCTCGACATCGGAGGCAACATCCTGTGCCCCGGCTTCATCGACAGCCACAGCCATTCGGATTTGAGGATAATAGATGAGCCGTTGGCCTTGCCCAAAATCATGCAAGGGATTACCACAGAGAACGTAGGCCTCGACAGCATGTCGGTGGCCCCCATCAGCGACAAGAACAAGGAGTCGTGGAGCACGAGCATTTCCGGGCTCGACGGCGTAGCCCAGAAACCGTGGGGCTGGAACGGGTTCGCCTCCTATCTCAATGCGCTCGACGCCGCGAAACCGAGCGTCAACCTGAGCTCCTATGTGGGGCTCGGCACCGTGCGCCTCGACGTCATGGGCATGGAGGACAGGCCGCCCACCGCCGAAGAACTGCGCCTTATGGAAGAAAGCGTGGCCCGGTGCATGGAGGAAGGCGCGCGCGGCATTTCGGCGGGACTCATCTACACGCCCAACAAGTACCAGTCCACGGAAGAACTCGTCGCGCTCGCCAAAGTCGCGGCCCGCTACGACGGCATCCTTGACGTGCATATGCGCAATGAGGCCGACCACATGGCCGAGGCGTTGGAAGAGGTCATCCACATCGGGCGCGAAACCGGCATCCGTATTCTGGTGACGCATTTCAAGCTGCGGGGGCGCAGGAACTGGGGGAACGCCCGCAGGCATCTCGACACCATCGACCGGGCCCGCGGGGAAGGCATCGACATCGGCATCGCCCAGTATCCGTATACGGCCAACAGCACGTTCATGCACGTCGTCGTTCCGCCGTGGTACCACAGCCGGGGGACGGACGGCCTGCTCAAAGCCTTGGCGGAGGAACGCGAACAGGTCAAAAAGGACATGCTCACCACCGAAGGCTGGGAAAATTTCTCGCAGGTCATGGGCTGGGAGAACATCTACGTCTCCTCGGTCGCCAGCGAAAAGAACCTCTGGTGCGAAGGCAAAAGCGCCGTGGCCCTTGGCGAGGCCCTCGGCAAGTCGCCCGAGGACGCGGTGCTGGATCTGCTGATCGAGGAAAACCTTGCCGTGGGCCTGCTTGGGCACGGCATGTGCGAAGAGGATGTGATGGAAGGCATGAAGCACCCGACCATGTGTCTGATCACCGACGGCCTGCTGAGCGGCGGCAAGCCGCATCCGCGCACCTATGCGGCCTTCCCCCGGTTCATCGCCCGTTACGTGCGGGAAAAGCGCCTGCTCACCCTTGAGGAGGCCGTGCGCAAGATGACCTCCAGCACGGCGCTCAAACTCCGCATGAAACGCAAGGGCTTCATTATGCCCGGCATGGATGCGGACATGGTGGTGTTCGGCGAAGACCGCATCCGCGATGTGAATACGTTTGAAAATCCGCGAGTCTATCCGGAAGGCATCGATTACGTGCTCGTCAACGGCGAGATCGCCGTCGATCACGGCGTCCATACGGGCGCGCGTCCCGGTAAGACCATACGCGACTGACCATGCCACCGGCGGCACGGCCGTTTCCCATCGCGGGGGACGGGCCGCGCCGTTTTTTTCGTTCTTCAAGGAGGAAACGTCCATGTCGTACAGCCCCACGCTCGGCTCCGTGTTCAACCGCACGAAAATGCGCGATCCGTCCCATGTCTGTTCTTTTTCCGGCATGTGCGCCATGTGCACCGCCGACTGCATCGGTAGCTGCGAGATCGGCCTGTCCGCCGTCCGGGGCATGGAGACCGTATATCCCACCACCACGGGGGAAAACCAGATCGCCTCGGAAAAGGTCTATCCCGTCGATTATTCCCATTTCAACATCAACGGCAGATCCTTCGGGGCAATGGGGGCTCCGCTGGACGCCGATCGCGCCACCATCTACCATGTGGGGCTCGAACGGGAGATCGGCACCCTCAACCCCGTGAAGCTGGCGCTGCCGCTCATCCTCCCCGCGCTCATCAAGCTCAACTGGCCCGACTACTTCGGCGGCGCGGCCATGGCGGGCGTCAACGCGGTCATCGGCGAAGGGGCCGTGAGCAAGGACCCGACGCTTGCCTACGAAAACGGCAAGGTCGTCCACGCCCCGAAGCTCCGGGAAATGCTGGACGCCTTCAACAAGTATGACCGGGGATACGGGCAGATCATCCTTCAGGCCAACTATGACGACGACGCGCAGGGCGTGCCGGAATACGCCATCCGGGAATGCGGGGCCAAGGCCATCGAATTCAAGTTCGGGCAGTCCGCCAAGGGCACGCAGCCCGCGAACCTTGTGCCGACGCTCGAAGAGGCGCTGAAGAAATGCGGACAGGGTTTCCTTGTCCTGCCCGATCCGCGGGATCCCGGCGTACAGGAAGCCTATGGCCGCAGGGCGTGCCCCGCCTTCCACGTCTACGGCCGTTTGCCGATCTGGAGCGACGACTATCTGATCGGCCGCATCGCGCAACTCCGCGACATGGGCATGACCAACGTGTATTTCAAGATGGCGGGTTTCGATCCAGAGGATCTGGAGCATGTCCTCCGGCTGGCTTCCAAGGCGCAAGTGGATATGGTCACCTTCGACGGCGCGGGCGGCGGCTCCGGCTACAGCCCCTGCAAGATGATGAACGAATGGTGCCTCCCCACGGTCGTCATGGAAAGCATCCTTTACGGCATCCTCGACAAGCTGGCCGCGGAAGGCATGGAACTCCCGCATGTGGCGATCACGGGCGGCTTTGCGACCGAGGATCAGGTGTACAAGGCGCTGGCCCTCGGCGCGCCCTACATCTCCGCCGTGGGCCTGTGCCGATCCAGCATGGCGGCGGCCATGAGCGCCAAAAAGATCGGGGAGCTCATTGAAGCGGGCAAAGTCCCCCCGGAACTCGCCCGTTTCGGCACGACGAAGGAAGAGCTGTTCAGCGATCTTCCCGAGCTGCGGGGGCTCTACGGCAGCGCGGCGGACGGGTTCTCCACCGGGGCCGTCGGAGTATATTCCTACCTGAACCGCATCGCCTACGGGCTGCGCCACTTCGCCGCCCTGAACAGGAAATTCGACGTAAAGCACATCGAGCGGCGCGACGTCTTCCCGCTCACCCGCGATGCCAAGGAACTGCTTGACGGGACGTGGCTGCGGTAGCCTCCCCTTCAGTTCCCTTTTCCGCGCAGGCGGCACCGACACGTCCCTTGGTGCTGCCTGCCATTTTTTTGTGCCATCCGTATGAAACGAAAAAAGGGCCGCCGTGCGCCTTGCCATCCAACGCGGATAACGATTCGACGATACCGAACAAAGGATACTTCTCCGCAAGATGCGCAAAAGTATTGCCGAAGCGTCCGAGTTCCGGCACATTTTACCTGACGCCGTTTCGGGCGGCAGGGAGGGGGTCCATGAATCACGAGCAGGCCATGTTGATGAAATCTTCGCGCGTAAGCGATTTGAATACGCCGTGGGAACAGGTGCTGCACCTCGCCTCCCGGCGCGTCTTCCCCAAGCGGCACACCATCGACGTTTCAAATACGGAATCGCCCTATTTCTACTATATCCTTTCGGGGACCGTACGGCTGGCCTATGTCGGGGCCAACGGCGAGGAACGGACGATCCTGTACGCCGGGGCGGGCACGCTCATGAACGTGCCGACCATCATCGCCGGGGACATCAAGAATACCGTGGTGACCTGTACGGAACGGGTGGAGGCCGCGATTTTCGACGCCGGGCTGCTGACGGATCGCGCATTCGCCGCCGCCCATCCGGATTTGCTGCTCAACCTTATCCACTCGCTTTGCATACACCTGGTCATCCATTCGCAGCACCTCGGCGACGCCTCGCTTGTCGGCACAATGGGCCATGTATGCAGGGTATTTCAGGAAATGTCCCAGAAGTACGGCGGCAGGCCGCGTTTCAGCCCCGACATGACGCAGCAGGAGCTCGCGGCCCTGCTCGGCATCCACCGCACCACACTGACCCGTATCCTCTGCCGCCTTAAGGCGTTGAACATCATCGAGAAATATACCAAAAACGATCTGCATATCCTTGATATGGAAGCGCTCGACAGGCTCGCTCGCGGTGACAAAAGATAAAAAAGAAACAAACGGACGACAAAGAGGCCTTTTCTAAGACCTTTTTGTCGTTTTCTGGCTTTCCGGCAACCGCAACGGGTTTGTCATAATATTTTTATTCTTTTTATTTCAATATAATACATATCAATATCCATTCAAATCATACAAATGACGCAAACGCACTATTTTGCACAAGCAAAACCTCCGATAAGGGACGCACGGTTCAACGTTCCTTCAGGGAGGTTTTGGAATGGCAACTCCTTTGGACTCATTAGGCATCGTGCATGAAACGGACGTCCTGATCCTTGGGGCGGGAGCCTCCGGGTGCGGCGCGGCCCTTTCCGCCAGCCGCCACGGCCTCCGCGTGCTTCTGGCCGACAAGGGCAAACTGGAGAGCTGCGGCTCCCTCGGCGGCGGCAATGACCATTTCATGGCGGTGCTGAATACAGACGCCCCCGGCGACACGACGGAAACCATCGTCGACTTCTACTGTACGCCGACCAGCGGCTATTCCCCCAGTCAGGTCCGGCAGTGGGTCGAGGCCATGCCCCGGATGATCGAAGTGCTGAAGAGCCTCGGCATCGAATTCCTGCACAACGCGGACGGCTCCTTCTACCGTACCACCGGATTCGGACAGCCCGGAAGCTGGTGGACGCACATCAACAACGGCAAATACATCAAGCGCCGCCTCGCAGGGCTTATCCGTTCGCAGGGCGTCGACGTGCTGGAATATGTCCAGTGCACCAAGATCCTCGTACAGGATGGAAAGGCCGTCGGCGCGGCGGGTTTCCACGTCCTTGACGGCACGTTCCACATCATCAGGGCGAAAACCGTCATTTCGGCCCTCGGGCGCCTGAACGGGCGGGTTTCCGTCAACTCGTCCCTCAATCCCTTCAACAGCGCCTTCTCCCCCTTCATTACGGGAAGCCAGATCGCCCTGCCCTATGAGGCCGGGGCCCAGATCATCACGCTGGATACCGAACAGGAAGCCACCCTCCTCCCCAAGGGATGGGGCTGCCCCGGCATGAACGGCATCACCAGCAGCGGCGCGAAGGGCATCAACGCCCTCGGCCAGCGCTACATGGGCAAGTACCACCCCATGATGGAAATCGGCCCGCGCTACCTGCTCATCCAGGGGACGCACCGGGAACTCACCGAGGGGAACGGGCCGCCCTTCGTGCTGGATCTTACCCACATCGACAAGGATATCCTACACCACCTCCAATACGACAGTATGCCCGGCGACAAGGAAACGTGGAACGACTACTGCGCGCAGGCCGGGATCGATTTCAGCGCAAAGCCTATGGAAGTGGAGCTGTCCGAGCTGTACATCAACGGGATCCTCTACCTGAAGGACAACTTCGAAACCCGTACCGTCAAGGGGCTGTTCGGAGGAAGCGTGTTCAACGATTTCTCGGGCTCCATCTGCAGCGGCTACATCGCCGGGGATCATGCGGCGCGGGCCGCCGGTTCGACGTATACGGAACTTCCCGAACCCGACGCGGACGAGCTCGGACGCGAGAAACGGCGCGTCTTCAAGCCTCTGGGCGTCTCGGACGGCATCCGCCAAGACAAGTTCGAAGCCGCCGTCAGGCAGGTCATGGACTACTATATGGGCTACGTCCGCAACGAGAAGGGAATGTCCACCGCCCTTGAAAAGTTCGCGCTCATCGAGTCCGTGGAAGACACGATCATGGCGAAAAACCTGCACGAGCTTTTGCGCGCGCACGAGGCCATGCACCTCCTGCGGACGTGCCGGCTCACCACGCTGGCCACGCGGGAACGCCGGGAAACCGGGCGTTCCGTCTACCGGCGCACGGATTATCCCGACATGGACCCCTCGCTCAACAAATTGCTTGTTCTGGAAAAGGATGCCGACGGCCCCAAGGCTTTCTGGGCCGGGGCCCCGCAAGCCTGACGCGGAAACCAGCCCGGAAGCACCTCTCCCGCGCCGGGTACGGCCCGTTTCCCGCCGCAACGGGGCCACCAAAGGCTCCAGCGGCGACAGAACCCTTCTTTTGAAACAAGGAGTCTGGAATGCCTCCAGTCTTTAGCAGAGAAACAACCCGCGTTTCCGTACAGGACGCCAGCCACGCCGGACAGGGCCGGACGTCTCCCTGTGAATGCCGTTGTCCGGCAGGGAACCCCATTCAGAAAATGGAACGGGCCATCGCGGACGGCAACGAGGCCCTCGCACTGGAATACCTGCGCGCCCGCAATCCGTTTCCCGGCGTAACGGGCCGCGTATGCCCCCATCCCTGCGAAACCGGCTGCAACCGGAATTCGTACGATGAAGGCGTGGCAATCCGCGCGCTGGAACGGCATGCCGCGGATTACGGCTCCGCCTTCCGGCGCATGAAACGCCTTCCCTCGACCGGCAAACGGATCGCCGTCATCGGCTCCGGCCCCGCAGGGCTGACCTGCGCCTACTTTTCCGCCCTGCTCGGGCACACGGTGGACGTCTTCGAGGCTTCCCCCGTCGCCGGGGGCGTGCCGCGTCAGGCCATCCCGGACTTCCGGCTGCCCAAGGCCGTGGTCGACCGCGAGGTAGGGCTCGTCCTCAGCCTCGGGGTCAACATCCTGACGAACACCGCCGTCGGGCGGGACATTTCCCTTGCCTCGCTGCTGGAACGCTATGACGCCTGCCTCATCGCGGCGGGCAACGGAAAGGAGCGCCGTCTGAACATCCCCGGCATCGAACACGCGCTCCCGGCCGTCCGGTTCCTGCGGGAATCGAACCTCAACCGCACCCGGCTCGACGGCAAACGCGTCGCCATCCTTGGCGGGGGCGGCGTGGCCTTTGACTGCGCCTTCACGGTCAAGCGGCTGGGAGCCGCCGAAACCCATCTCGTCTTCCTTGAAGACATGGGCCATGTGCGCGTTCCCGCCGAAGAAATCCGGCAGGCCGAAGACGAAGGCATCCGCCTTCACCCTTCCCATCTGGCGAGCGCCGTGCGCTGCGGAAACGGAACGGTTTCCGACGTGACGGCCGATGCCGTCTCAGGCTTCCGGTTCGACGAGCGGGGCAACCTCAGCGTGGACCGCATCCCCGGCAGCGTGCTGGAACTGGAAGCGGACATCGTCATCTGCGCCAGCGGCCTCACGGCGGCTCTCGATTTTCTGGACGCCGTACCGGGCGTGGAGCGCACCCCGCGCGGTTTCATCGCCGCCGCTCCGGAAACGGGCATGACCTCGAAGCCGGGCCTGTACGCCGCCGGGGAATGCGCCTCCGGGCCTTCCCTAGTCTGCGCCGCCATCGGGGAAGGGCGCCGGACAGCCCTTGCCATGCACGCATTCCTGACCGGAACGGACGCCGCGCCCCTGGAAGCTTGGTTCGACGACGAAGGGCTGCTTGCCCTGCACCCCTCGGCGGGCGGAACCGAACAGCATGTGGTGGCCTTCGAGGAAATCGTCAACATCGGCTACCATGAGAAAGCCCCGCGCAACCCGACGGAGCGGCTCGCCGCACGGGAAACGTGGCTTGCCTTCGAGGAGCTGGACAAGGGGCTCTCCCTTGAGGCCGCACGCGCCGAGGCCGCACGCTGCCTGCACTGCGGACACTGCCAGTCCTGCTGGCAATGCGTGGCGAGCTGTCCCGGCCTTATCCTTAAAGAAGGCGAACACGGCCCCGAAGTGGCCTACCCCGACGAGTGCTGGCACTGCGGCTGCTGCCGCCTGGCCTGTCCCGGCGCGTGCATCTCGTTCCGGTTCCCCCTGCATACGTTCCTGTAAGGAGAGGCCCCGGCTTTCCCCTCCGGAGAGCCGGAACCCCGGATTCAACCTTGCACCATCACGGGAGTTCCTATGAAGAGGTTTTTGGTTCTGATCATGGCTTCGGTGCTTTTCGCCTCCGGGATGCCGCCCGCCGAAAGCCGCGCGGCTGAAGAGTATGTCCTGAGCCTCAACCTGCCCATCCCGCCTATCCATAACCGCTGGCACTTCGCCCTCAAGCAGTGGACCGAAGAGCTGAACAAGCGCAGCAACGGGCGTATCCGCGTCGAACCCTATTTCGCGGAAGCCCTCAGCAAGGAAGCCGACGCTTTCGAATCCGTCAAGGACGGCATCTCGGACATGGCCGAATTCAGCTATGACGTGGCCGTGGGGCAGTTCCCCTTCCACGAGCGCATCTTCACCCTGATCCGTCCGAGCATGTCCCTTGAAGATCCCACGCCGTGGGTACTGGAAATGCAGAACGCCTTCCCCGAAGTCCAAAAAGAGCTGGACGGGGTCAAGGTCCTGTTCTCCCACGCCCTGAGCGTCGGTATGCTCATCGGCAGCAAGGAGCCCATCACCAGCCTCGCCGATTTCAAGGGCAAGAAGATCAATGTGCTCGGGGACTATCAGGTCGCCAACAAGCTGCGCGCCTTCGGGGCCTCGGTCGTGAACATCCCTATGGCCGATGTGTTCATGAGTATGCAGCAAGGCGTCATCGACGCGACCTCCTGCGACTACGATCTGCTGGTTTCCCGCCGTCTGGGCGACGTGGTCAAGCACGTCACCCTCGTCAACACCACGGGGCTGGTCTTCGCCGTCGTCATGAACAAGGACGTCTACGACGGGATGCCGGACGATCTCAAGCAGGTCGTCGACAGCGTGTCCGGGGAATACGGACGTACCCTCTTCAAGGCGTTCTGGGAAAAGAAGCAGTACGAAAGCCTGAACACGTGGGTCTCCGACATGGGCGGCACGCTGCATGTCCTCTCGGATGCCGACTACGCCGAAGCCGACAGGCTGACCGAGCCCGTCATGCGGGAATGGATCGACATCGTGACCAAGGCCGGGCTCCCCGGCAAGGCCATCGAAGCGAAGTTCCGCGAACTGGAAACGCGCTACGCCAAGCCGTGGAACCAGTCCCACTCCATCGACATCGCCGGCAAGAAGTAACCCGGCCTCGGGGGGACGGGGCGTTCCTCCGGGAGCGCCCCGCGAGCTTCCCGCCACGGTGGATGTTCCTCAGACGCGACTCCTCTCCAACAAGGAAACGAAGTATGGAAAGCACGCATACCCACGGAACAGGTTTTCTCGACAGGGCCACGGCCGCGCTGCTCCCGGCGGAAAGCCTCTCCAAATGGCTCAGCGCGGCGGGCATGGGCGTCTTCATGCTCATGGTGTTCCTGACGTTCGTCGACGTGTTCCTGCGGTACTGGTTCGGCAAGTCGATCAACGGCACAGTGGAAATCACGGAACTCATGATGGCTATCGTGGTCTTTTCCTCCATCGCCTACACGCAATGGCAGAAAAGCCACGTCACTATGGATATCCTGACCTCCAAGCTGACCGAACCCCGCCGGGCGCTGCTCGCCGTCGCCACGACGCTGTGGTCACTGGCGACCATCGGTTTCTGTTCCTATACGACCGCCCGGTATGCGGCTTCGACCTCGTCGGTCACGCTGGTGCTGCGGATTCCGCTTACCCCATTCATCGGGCTCGCGTCGTTCGGCTTCGCCCTGCTCGCCGTCACCCTGCTCCACGATCTGCTGAAAGCGCTTTCGGAAGCCTGCCGCCGCGCCGGGAACCGGCAGGCCCTCCTCGCCCTCTGCCTCGGATGCCTGCCCATGCTCGGCGCATGGTGGGTCGCCACGCACAAGCTGCCCGGCATGGGCAGCGTCGCCGTGGGCGTGCTTGGACTCGTCTTCCTGTTCGCCCTGTTCTTCCTCGGTATGCCCGTCGCCTTCGCGCTCATGGCCACAGGCCTCACCTTCATCGCCAACCTGCGCGGGGTTTCGGCGGGCTTCACAACCCTCGGCAAGTCCATGTACGCTACGGCCAGCAGTTACGCATGGTCGCCCCTCATGTTCTTCATGCTCATGGGCTATCTGTGCTTCCACGCCCGGTTTGGAGAGGACATCTACGGCTGCGCGCGCAAATGGCTCGGGCACCTGCGCGGCGGGCTCGCCGTCGGAAGCGTGGCCGCCTGCGCGCTGTTCGGGGCCGTCGTCGGGGACGTGCTGGCGGGCAGCATCGCCATGGCCGCCATCGCCCTCCCGGAAATGCGCAAACACGGCTACAACGACGAGCTCGCCGTGGGCACGCTGGCCTGTTCGGGGACCATCGGCTGCCTCATCCCGCCGAGCACCACCTTCATCATTTACGGCGTGCTGGCGCAGCAATCCATCGGCGACCTGTTCGTCGCGGGAATCATCCCCGGCCTCCTCTGCGCGCTGTGCTTCATGGCTGCGGTGTGGCTCATGGTCTTCCTCAAGCCGGGCCTCGCCCCGAGACTGCCCAAGTCCCCCCTCCACGAGCGGATGGCCTCGCTCAGGACAGGGCTGCCCATCATGGGCATCTTCTTCCTCGTCATCGGCGGCATTTACGGCGGCGTGTTCACGGCGACCGAAGGCGGCGGCATCGGAGCGTTCGGCACGCTGCTGCTCGCGCTCTGTATGCGCCGCATGAACGGAAAAAACTTCATCGCCACCCTGCACGATTCGGCCAAGTTCATCTCCATGTGCTTCACCGTCCTGTGCGGGGCCATCGTGCTCAGCTACTTCATGGCCATGACGCGCATCCCGATGGTGCTCGCCAACAGCATCGCCGCGCTGGACGTCGCCCCCATGCTGGTCCTGTTCGCCATCGTCATGACCTTCTGCATCCTCGGCTGTTTCCTGCCGTCCATGCCGCTGCTGCTCATCTGCGTGCCGATCTTCGTGCCCATTGCGAAGGTTTTCGGCTGGGATCTGATCTGGTTCGGCGTCATCATCACGGTTCTGGACAACATGGCCTCCATCACGCCGCCTTTCGGCATCAGCCTCTTCGTCATGAAGGAAGTGGCGGGCGTGACGCTCGGCGCCATGTACCGCTCCGCCGTTCCTTTCGTCATCGCCCTGTTCGTCTGTCTTCTCCTGATCGTCCTGTTCCCCTCGCTGGCAACCTATCTTCCCACGCTCATGAACGGTTAGCGTACGGCGGACCAGCCTGAAACAGCGGAAAGCCCCGTGCCGTGCGGGGCTTTCGTTTTTGCCCGGTGGAAGCCACCCCGATCCCCAACAGGCTCCCAAAGGCCCGCGCAAGCTGGACATGGCCTTTTCCCCCGCCTACAATGGGTTCTCAACTGAACAGGGGGTGAACATGGCGCTTTCTCAATCGCAAAAGATCATTGCTTTTCTCGAAAAACATCGGGGCGGGAGCTTTACGGCCCGGCAGATTGCCGAAGCCATCGTGCAGCAGTACGCTTCCGACTACGCCAAAAAGCGCAACAATCCCCGTTTTGCGGATGACAAGGCATTTCTTTCGCAAATCATTGCGGAAATCGGATCACAGAAAGACACGCTCAAAAGGCTCCGCCCCACACTCGTATGGCAGGACAGGCCCAAGCCCCGCCGCTACTGCATTCCATTGGAAGAGACGCAGGAGGCGCGGGATACGGCCCAAGGTGAAACCTGTGAACGCGATGAGGAGAGCTGCGGCTGTGAAGAACGGGCCCTGCTGGAACAGGAGCTTTACCCGCTTCTCACCAGCTATCTCTGGTCGGAGCTGCACCTCTACTCCATGCGCATCCGGGAAGGCCGCTCCCACAATACGCGGGGAAACGGCGGCAACCAGTGGCTCCACCCCGACATCGTGGCGATGGAGCCGGTGGACAAGGCATGGGGGAAACACGTCAAAGCCTGCGGGCACGCCAGCGGCAGCACCTGCGTCCGGCTCTGGTCGTTTGAAGTCAAAAAGACGCTCACCGTCGCCAATATCAGAAAATGCTTCTTTCAGGCCGTCAGCAACTCGTCCTGGGCGCACGAGGGGTATCTCGTCGCCACGGCAATAGCCGACGACCGGGTGGAACAGGAGCTCAGGATGCTTTCAGCCCTGCACGGCATCGGGGTTATCCTGCTCGATCCCGAAAATCCGTCGGAAAGCGAAATCCTGCTCCCCGCACAGAAAAAGCCGGATGCCGACTGGCAATCCATTGATCGCCTCGCCAAAGAAAACGGAGACTTCCACGAGTTCATTGAGCTGGTTTCCGTCTACTTCCAAACCGGGACGCTGCGGGAAAAGGATTGGGACAACAAGACGGCCTGACGAAAGCTTTGTTTGAACAGTGGTGTTTCATTGATAAACATGGAGAAAAAAGATGCGCGACGAACTGATGTCCGAAATCATCAAGCTGGAATGGGACATGTTTTCTCGTGTTTCGAATGTGGGAGGCCCGGCCTCCTGCCAGATGCGGCCCGACACATTCAAGATCATGCGGAAGAGCCAGGCCGCCACATGGTCCGATGAGCTGCTCGCCAGCTATCTGGAAGATCTGAAAGCCGCCACGAGGGAAGGCAGAAACATCATGACCGAGAAATACGCCCGGATGATGGAATCCACTTTCCCCGAAGAATACCGGAAGCTGGCGGCATCCCTTCCGTCCGTCGACAAGGAAACCCTGCAGAAGATAGAAGAAATCGTCGCGATCAGCGTGGGATGGAAAGCCGAGCTGTTCGACCGTTATCCCCGGCTGAGCGGCAAGGGCCGCCCGCTGCGCACCAGCGAAGACTCTGCAATGGAAACCTCCTTTGAAACGTACCTGCGGGGAGAATTGAAGACGTATTCAGCGCGCACGATCACGCTCCTGCATGAACTTACCTTACGGCAACAACAGGATGGCGTGAACGGCGCGGCGCTGAATCTCCTCAATCAGGTGCAGCAGTACGGGTATGCCACGCTCGAACAGGCCGAAGGCCATCGCGCGGGAGCCTGACGGCGTTCCCGGCTTCCTTACGGGCGCGGCTTTACCTGTTCCTTGCCCTTTCCGGCATGGCGTGCCTTCAGAAAGGCAAGCCGCTCGTAAAGCGAACAGCCGAGATCCCAAGGCCCCTGACCGTAGGGGACGCCGGCGGCCTTGGCGGTCATGGCGGCTTTCAATTTTTCCGGAGTGACGGGAAGCGTGGCCACCCGCACGCCCACGGCATCGGCTATGGCGTTCAGGATGGACACGTGACCCGCACTCTGGAAGCCTTCCGCGCATCCGGTCGAACCGTGCGGCCCGTTCTCGCGGTACGTCTCGTGAAACAGTACGTTGAACGTGTCCGGAACGTCATTGCAGCGGGGGACTCCCGCCCCTCGCATGGTCGCGTGCTTCTTCATGTCCTCATAATTTTCGCTCAGGGCGAAGCCGATGGAGTGCGAAAAACCGCCCCACGCCTGCCCGAGCACGGCCTGACGGCTTCCGATCACCCCCGCGTCGGCCACAATCGTCGCGCCGAGGACACGGGTCTTGCCCGTGGCGGTTTCGACAGCCACTTCCGCCATGAACAGCACGTAGTTCTGGGCAATCGCGCCGTACCCGTGCCCTGTATCGGGATCAATGTCCGACCATTCGGCGGTATGGACGCCACGGTATCTGGTCGGAATGCCCGAACCGCGCATTTCCTGCCATGTGCGATACGTCCCGTCTTCCTTGCGCATGGCGGCGAGCAGCTTGGAAGCTGCGTCCAGCGTGGCCATGCCGACGACATGGTGCGAACGGCTGCCCGACGCCGATCCCGTATCGGGGCAACACCCCGTATCATTGCGGACCAGATGGATGGCCTCCGGCCTGAGCCTCAAAGGGCGCAGCGCCTCATGGACATGGATCAGGCTTCCCGTATCCGCCCCCTGCCCGACGTCGGCCCATGTGCTGTAGTGCGTGACCGAGCCGTCCTCATTCAGCTCCAGATCGATTTCCGCGCGATCCGGCACTTTTGAGACGTGATACCCGCCCCACGCAATGCCCACGCCGCGCCTGTGCTCCGGCGTGCTTTCCGCCCGGGCCTTTTCCACGGCCTTCCGGTAGTGCGGGCGCAGCATGTCCATCATCGCCCGCATGGGATATTCCCGGTAAGGAACGGACGTGGTGCAGGTATCCCCTTCGCGGGCGACGTTTATATAGCGGAACTCGAAGGGATCCATGCCGATCCGCTCGGCGAGCATATCCACGATCTGCTCGCTCGCCGTGTAGGTCTGCGGCGAGCCGAACGCCCGGAAAGCCGTCCCGAAATTGTTGTTGGTGAAGGCTGTCCGCACCAGGCCACGGATGTTCGGGATGGCATACGGGTAGCCGAAAAAGCGGCAAACCTTCGTCGTCAGCGCCCCCGCCATTTCACTGTATGCGCCGTGATCGATCCCGGCGAGGAAATCCATTGCCGTCAGCTTTCCCGCTTCGTCGCACGCGAGGCGGACATTGGCGTACACGGGGGAACGCTTGCCCGTCGTGTGCTGGTGTTCGGCGTAACTGAGCACGAGGGAAACCGGCGCATCCAAGGCCAGCGCGCAGGCCGCCGCCAGTGCGGTATTGCCCGGCGACATGCTGTAGCCGAAGCTGCCGCCCGCCGGATTGCCGAGGATCCGCACCTTTTCCTTGGGCAGCCCAATAGCCGGGGCCATCTGGGCGATGTTGCCGTACAGGTATTGCCCCTTGCACAGGATGACTACGCCCCCGTCCTCCGGGTAAGCCAGAACGACATCCGGCTCCACCGTCAGATGAGGCTGCCGCGACGTGCCGAAACTTCCCGCAACCGTATGGGCGGCATGTTCCAAAAGCCCTTGCGTGTCCTCGCCCTTGTAGACGGGCTGTTCCATATAGATGTTGGGGGTGTTTTCATGGATCGGGAACGCCCCTTCCGCAGCGGCTTCCATGAAGGTCATGACGGCGGGAAGCGGCTCGTATTCCACCCGGACCCGTTCCGCAGCGGCCCGCGCCTTGTCCCGGCCCGTCGCCGCCACAACGGCCACCACGTCCCCGTACCGACGTACCACCCCGTCACAAATGACGGGACGATCGAGGCCGTCGCACAGGCTGTGCACGGTGCCTTGCGGCGCAACCAGCCGGTTCGTGCCCTTTACGTCCTTCGCGGTAACAACATACTTGTTTGTTCACTTTAATATTTTCGTCGCCACTTCATGTGACAATTAGACCTAAGAGAGTATTCTAATAAAGTAGTTCATGTAAATAGTAAAATTTAGCGCAATGAGACCTAAACCTTTACAACATCTTCCCGAAGAGAAGAGAACCTCCTGGCTAAGGAATATCCTTGCCATAGCCTGCCTGTTACTGACCTCGTCATCTTTGTTTTCTCAAACAAAAACAGTGACAGGTACAGTAACCGACGCGCAGAACGAACCCCTGATCGGGGTATCAGTATTGATACAAGGTACCTCCTCCGGAACAGTCACTGACCTGGATGGAAACTATTCTATCTCAGTCACTCCGGACAATGTACTTGAATTTTCATATGTAGGTATGCAGAAACAAATTATCTCTGTAGGGCTGCAAACTGTGATTAATGTCGTGATGAAAGACGACTCACAGATGCTGGGTGAAACCGTAGTCATAGGATACGGTAGTGCTAAAAAACGCGACCTTACCGGTTCTATCACCAATATAAAAGGTGAAGAAATTGCTAACAAGCCTGCTACTAATCCACTGTCTTCTCTGCAAGGAAAGATTGCCGGTGTGCAGATTATCAATAACGGACGTGCTGGTGATGATCCTGAAATACGTATCCGCGGAACGAATTCTATCAACGGCTACAAACCTTTGTATATCGTAGACGGACTCTTCAACGATAATATCAACTTCCTTAATCCGGAAGATATTGAATCAATGGAAGTATTGAAAGACCCGTCTTCATTAGCCATATTTGGTGTACGCGGTGCGAACGGTGTAATCATTATCACCACCAAAAAGGCCAAAGAAGGACAAACCAGAGTGAATATCAATACATCCTTTGGTTGGAAATCAGTTGTAGACAAAATAGCAATGACCAATGCCGATCAGTTTAAAGAATTATACAATGAACAGCTGACCAATGAAGAGACTGCTCTTTTTGACTTCAGCAACTGGAATGCTAATACAGACTGGCAAGACGAAATTTTCCAGAACGGATTCATTACCAATAACAATATCAGCATTACAGGTGCTTCCGAGAAACATAGTTTCTATTTAGGCGTAGGTTATTCTCACGAACAGGGCAATATCAAACATGAGAAGTTCAGCAAAGTGACCATCAATGCAAGTAACGAGTACAAGCTGACAGACTTTTTCAAGGTTGGCTTCCAACTGAACGGCGCACGTATCTTACCCGCTGATGCCAAACAGGTATTGGGTGCTATCCGTACCACACCGGTTGCCCCTGTATACAATACAGAGTATGGCCTTTACACTGCTTTGCCGGAATTTCAGAAAGCACAGATGAACAACCCGATGGTGGATGTAGATCTGAAAGCCAATACTACCAAAGCTGAAAACTACCGTGCTTCGGGCAGTATATATGGTGAAATTGATTTCCTGAAACATTTCACAGCCCGTGCCACATTCTCTATGGATTATGCTTCGGACAACGGACGAACTTATACACCAATTATCAAAGTATATGACCCTACCGTGCAGGGTAATGTTTCAACTTTAGGAACAGGAAAGACAGAGGTAAGCCAGTTCAAACAGAACGAAACAAAAGTACAAAGCGATTACGTACTGACGTATACCAATAGTTTCGCTGACGGTGCACACAACCTGACAGCCACTGCCGGTTTTACCACCTATTACAATTCATTGAGCAGACTGGATGGTGCCCGCAAACAGGGAGTGGGACTCGTTATCCCCGACGATCCGGACAAATGGTTTGTCAGTATCGGAGATGCAGCCACTGCCACCAACGGCAGTACGCAATGGGAACGAACAACCGTATCCATGCTGGCACGTGTCATTTACAATTACAAAGGGAAATACCTGTTCAACGGTTCATTCCGTCGGGATGGCTCCTCCGCCTTTTCATATACAGGCAACCAATGGCAGAATTTCTACTCGGTAGGTGCAGGCTGGTTGATGAGCGAAGAAAAGTTTATGAAAGATATCAGTTGGCTGGACATGCTGAAACTGAAGGGTTCATGGGGTACATTGGGTAATCAGAATCTGAGTACTGCCTATCCGGCCGAACCGTTACTGAAAAATGCATATTCGGCTATATTCGGTAAACCGTCCATCATCTATCCGGGATACCAACTGGCATATTTGCCTAACCCCAATCTCCGTTGGGAAAAGGTGGAAGCCTGGGAAGTGGGATTCGAAACGAATATGCTCCGCAACCGGTTACACCTGGAAGGAGTATTCTATAAAAAGAATACGAAAGATTTGCTTGCAGAAGTTCCGGGTATCTCCGGTACTATCCCGGGCATTGGTAATCTGGGAGAAATCAGAAACAGTGGCGTGGAACTGGCAGCAACCTGGCGTGATCAGATCGGAGATTGGGGATATTCAGTAAGTGCAAACCTGACTACGATCAGCAACAAAGTGAAAAGTCTGGTACAGGAAGGATATTCTATCATCGCCGGAGATAAGAGCCAAAGCTGTACAATGGCGGGCTATCCGATCAGGGCCGACGCATTAAAATGCGCTGTCCTGTAAAAGTGTTGACAGGTATTTTTCATCCCATCCTGCTTTCAGCCTTTTGAGATTCATGCTTCCTTTTGTGACTTTATCATTCTTCAA
>OGZT01000119.1_pt1 | contig 60300 bp, 57 predicted proteins | sample 1576891 | NCBI WGS metagenome assembly OGZT01 (sample SAMEA3541521, study PRJEB24748) | human gut metagenome | biome: human gut; feature: human-associated habitat; material: faeces | place: China | collected 2012 | reverse complement strand
TTCCACTCAGCGTTGAAGGCGAAGCGTGAGCTTTACTGGAGCGTGTGGAAAAGCATGCTTCCGGAAACCGGATTAAAGACCAAAGATTTTATTGCACCGACTTCCTTTAACTTTTCCAAGAATCAGACATTTTTGATGGGAAGAACGCTGGGAAGTGTGAGTTACCTGCAGATTCTTGCACCGGAGCTTACAGACCGGATGCTTGCAGATTTCCTGGATGTGGATGACAGCATCAATGTCAACATTCATATCCAGTCCATTGACCAGAGTTCTGCAATCAAGATGATCAAGAGTAAGATTTCAGATCTGGATAAGATGAAGATTGAAGAGCAGAAACGGGCGGTACGTTCCGGTTATGATATGGACGTGCTTCCATCGGACCTTATAACCTATGGAGAAGAGGCGAAAAACCTGCTGGAAGATCTGCAGTCCAGAAATGAGAGAATGTTCCTTGTGACGGTTCTGGTAATGAATACCGCAAAGAAGCGTCAGAAGCTGGATAACAATATTTTCCAGGTGCAGGGAATCGCACAGAAATATAACTGTTCCTTAAAACAGCTGGATTATCAGCAGGAAGCAGCACTCATGTCCTGTATTCCGCTGGGAGTCAATCGGATTGAAATTCAGAGAGGGCTTACCACATCTTCAACAGCGATCTTCGTGCCGTTTACGACACAGGAACTGTTTCAGGAAGGGGAGGCTCTTTATTATGGACTGAATGCATTATCCAACAACATGATTATGGTTGATCGAAAACGTTTGAAGAACCCGAATGGACTGATTCTTGGTACACCAGGTTCCGGTAAGTCCTTCTCAGCAAAGAGAGAAATTACAAACTGCTTCCTGATCACAGAAGATGATATCATCGTCTGCGATCCAGAAGCCGAATATTCGGCACTTGTGCAGGCACTGCACGGGCAGGTGGTACGGGTTTCTCCGGTATCTGACCAGTATATCAATCCAATGGATCTGAACCTGAACTATTCCGAGGAAGATAATCCACTGTCATTGAAAGCAGATTTTATTCTGTCGTTGTGTGAGCTGATTGTTGGAGGAAAGAATGGACTGGAGCCGGTAGAAAAAACTATCATTGACCGTTGTGTGCGGTTGGTTTATCAGGAATATCTTGCCAATCCCGTACCGGAGAAGATGCCAATCCTAGAGGATTTATATAACCTTCTGAGAAAACAGGAAGAGCCAGAAGCACAGCGACTGGCCACTTCGTTGGAAATCTATGTTACAGGTTCTTTGAATGTGTTTAACCATCAGACAAACGTGGATATCAATAACCGCATTGTCTGCTTTGATATCAAGGAACTTGGTAAGCAGTTGAAAAAGATTGGGATGCTCGTCATCCAGGATCAGGTTTGGAACAGGGTAACGATGAACCGTTCTGCCCATAAATCCACCAGATACTATGTGGACGTGTTCCATTAGTAGTTCCATCGCCTATATTTCCATTAAAACTTGTTCCTGCTAATGTTAAAATTGATTCTGTATTCTCAAATGTTACTGCTGTTTTACCAGCTTCTCCATTTACTGTTCCATTAGTAATTTTTAACTCAGCCTTAGCCTCTCCACCTATTGCTAGACTTCCATTAGTATCCAGGTTAGTTGTAGTTCCTTTTATTTCTACAGGTGCAGAGTCATCTCCATTTGCAATAGTGGCAGTTCCTGTAACATTTAAAGATCCTACTTCGATAGCTGTATCAGAACCACTAATTGTAGTATTATCTTTAATAACTATACTGCTTTCTGGGTTCCCAGCTTCATTTATATCACCTGTATTTACATCACCACTAATTTGAGCATCATTTTCTTTTTCTATTGCTATTCCATTTTTATCTACAAGCATTCCAGAGTTAATATAGTTTCCAGCAAATAGAGTTGAAATATCAAATCCTTTTAATTCTTCAGCTGTTTTATCTGTTATTTTTATTTTACCAGTATTTTTAGCTGTTCCATTTGCATTTGCAATAGCAATATTTCCAGAAGTATTCTCTGTTCCTAACCCTAATGCAATTGTTCCATTATTTGTAGCAGTTCCTCTAACAACAGAGATTCCTACTCCATTAGTTGTTCCTTCTTTTAATGTGATTGTTCCATCATTTGTGAAAGTTGTTGTTGCTCCATCTACTTTTACACCTGTAACACCCTCTCCAGAAACTATAATGTTTCCTTCTTTTGTATTTATTGCTTCTTTTGCAGCATTTATTTCTCCACTAGTGATAAGTTGTAATCCTATTCCTTTATCCCCATTTACTTCAACAGTTCCATTATTTTCAAAATATCCATATTTACCTTTAAAATTATTTGCATTTTCCTGTCCATTAGAAAGTACAACTCCTACACCACCAAAAGAATTTACAAGAATTGTTCCATTGTTATATCCCCATGTATGTTCATTAAGTTTTAATCCGTGTATCTCAATATACATATCTCCATTTGTACTTTGGTATTTTCCTTTTAATTCTTCCTGTTGTTTTGTTAAATCAATAGTTACTTTTCCATTATTAATTACTTTTCCAGGAGTTTCAGTGCCTGGTACTGATGTTGAATATATTCCTGTATTATAGTAATAAGGCTTACCCCAACCAGCAGTTTCCTCCAAATGATTTACTAGAATCTCTCCATCTTTAGCATTTTCTATATATGTTTTATTATATTTTAGTCTATCTCCATTATATATTCCTCGAGATGAAGCTGTGATTTTTCCATTATTTATTATTCTTATTTCTCTAACATTATAACCAGTACCACTACCTACATCCGGATAGTCATCTTCTACCCCTATTCCTATTTTTCCAAATATATGCCCTTTGTTTGTTAAAATATTGCTTCCAGCCGTAATAGTATCATCCCAGCTAATTCCATCTTTATTATTTAATTCAACTGTTGTTCCTTTTGAATGTATTTCTCCTCTTAATGTAATATCACTATTATTAGTTCTTACAAAAGTTTCATTATCAGATGTATTATTTATTGTTAAATCATCTGTGTTATTGTCAATATTTATTGTTCTTGTTCCACCACCAGCAAAAGAGAACTCTCCATTTATTTTTGAATTATCTTTTAGGTTTATAACAATATTACCTAATTGTCTGTCATCAGCATCTGACTTTATAAGTCCATTAATTATTCCGCTGTTTGTGAAAGTTGTTGTATAATCTTTACCAGCAGATAAATCAACTGCACAATTATATGTTGGATGTCCTGTTTTAGTTATTGTTCCAGAATTTGTAAAAGAAGTATTACCTTGAAAACCATTTACAATAACTGTTGGTCTCCAAAAACGATCATTTTCTTCTTCTAAAGAAGAGTTATTATTTATTAAAGTTGCTTCACTAATTACCTCTGTAATACCATTTTTATCTTCTCCAACTATATTTAATAAAGTCATTCCTTCACTTGTTGAAAGATTTGTATCTTTATCCAGTGTTGTTTTTCCTTTACTAACTGTTATAAGACGTTCAATGGCTGAAGGCTTTTCTTCACCAAATTTAAATTCATATATAACCCCTTTAAATTTTGTATTATCTTTTAACATTAATCCATATTGATTATTCATTACCTCTTCAGTTATTGCAGTTGAAAAGTTCTCATTAGTGTATTCTTTAGTTACTGTAGCCTCTCTTCCAAATGCTACTGTACCTGCTATCAAAAACCCTACAACTGTAGCTGTGGTTATTGATACCTTTTCTTTTAGACATCTCTTTAGAGATTTCTCTACCTCATTAAAATTGCTAATCATAACTATATTCCTCCCATTAGTTTTATTTTAACTGCACTTTTTGTCAGACTACTTTACTTCATCCCAGTTTCATCTGATAAGTTACAGTTATTTACTTTTTCTGTAAAATTATTTTTTACTCTGAATTTCACTACTGTTCTTTCTTTTGTCATGCAGAGATTATTTTGATAAATATCATATATTTTCTTGGTTTAAGTTCTTTCATTTCAAAAGTTCCTAAATTTTTTATTATTACTTTTTTTCCTGTGTAAGTCCTGCAAAAACTACTTTTCAAAAAAGTTCTAATTTTTCTTTTGATTCATACATACTTTTTAAATTTCTTCTTTTTTTATAGATTTTAAAAAATTTTACCTCTGTCATAATAACCTCTATTCCATATAAAAATAAGCATTCAAAAAAGTGTTCTTCTTTATGTATAAAAGAGAACTTTTCGTAATTTTTTTATTTTTTTTAAAATCATCTTAAATGCAAAGTTTCCACCTCATATTTTTTAGAATTAAAGGTTTTTATTTAAATAAAAATTGCTTATTTTATTTTTTTATGATATATATAATTATATAGAAATAAAGATTATTTTAGACAAAGTAAAATTTTATAAGAGTTCGCCTTTATACATAAAGGAGAACTCTTGTTTTTTATTTTCATTTTTTATATTTTTTCACTTTTATTTTTACTATTAATTCTTTCTTTTTTTAATAATAAAATAAAAAATATAGCTGCAGAATAAATTTTAACTGCTTTATATAATTTGCAATTTATAATGAATAACTTTATATAATAATAGGAGAACTATATAATTTGATAGATAACTTAAAATATAAAAAATTCTGAATATAAAATAAAAAAGAACCCTTTTTTAAAAGTAATATAATTCTCTTTAGGTAGTCATAAAAAAACATATATAATAGTGTTGTAATATCTAACTAAGAGGGGTTTTTATATCTAAAATTAATAACAAATATTCTAAAAAATTCATATTTTTCAGTACACAAAGATAAAAAAAATCTATATTTCTTAAATATAACTAGGAATAGATGAAAAAACAATAAAAAACAACATTTATAAGTTGAAAAATAGAAAATGTAACGATAAAAAAAATTGATGCTTAGTATTTAAATATGTTACAATAAATATATATTAGTTTTTATCTAAAATAAATTCTTACGGGAGGAAAATATGAAAAGTACAAAAATAATATTTACATTAATATTAGTATCTTTATTTAAAATAGCAGGAGCAGAACCCTTGCATTCTCCTAAGTTAAAACCAATAGACTTGACATCTATAAATTTAATAAACCCAAATTTGAAAAAACATGAATTAGATAAAGTTTTAGATATGGCAAATAAAGAACAACAAAAAAAGATAAAAAAAATAGAAATTGATATAGAAGAAATAGAGTTAAAAATTAAAAGAATTTTTTTAGAAAAACCTGTAAATTGGGAGAAAATCCAAGAAGAAAATGAAAAAATAGCTCTTCTTGAAGCAAAACTAAAAACAAATATTCAAAAAGTGCTTTATGAAAAATTAGAAGATGAAAAATCTGTTAAAAAACTAGAAGACGAAAAACCTGTTAAAAAACCAGAAGATGAAAAACCTGTTAAAAAACTAGAAGATAAAAAACCTGTTAAAAAACCAGAAGATGAAAAACCAAAAGTGTGAAAAAAACTTTAAATCATAACTTTTAATGATAAAAAATTATTGATTTCTAAAATATTAGTATTTTATAATAAAAATAGCCTCCTATGATTTTTAACTTTATCATAGAAGGCTATTCTAATAACTCTTTATTTTTTTATAACTTCTTTTATTTCTTTTAATTTCTCTTTATCTTTTTCTACCTTTTCTTTTACCTTGCTTTTTACTTTTTCTGTTTTTTCTTTTAAGTCTTTCTTTATCTCCTCAGTTGTATTCTTTACATCTTCTTTGAGATAATCAGCTCCTTCTTTTATATCTTTTTTCTTTTCAGAAACTTTCTCTTTTGTTGCCTCTTTTAAATCATCTTTAGTTTTCTTCACTACTTTTTTTACTTCTTTTAAATCTTCTTTTAAATCCTCATTTATTTTTTTCATAATTTCCACCTCCATGTTTTTGATTATTAATATAGTTCTAGGTCAAATTTATCTTTCCTTTTTTATATTTTTTTCTTAATTATAAAAAAGAGAACCTCATAGTAATTTTTTAGGTTCTCTTTTTTCACAGCTTAATTTATTCTATTTATTTAAAAAATCTACTGCCAGTTGTGAAAGGGCTTTTGCACTTATTTTCAAGTGCTTTTCATCCCACAACAATCTTGGATGATGAAGCATAGACTCAATATCCTCCTGAGTATCTCTCACTCCCACTAAGAAAAAATTAGAAGGTACTTTTTTTCCAAAATAAGAAAAGTCCTCTGAACCCATTAATGGTTCTTTCATTACTATTATATTTTCCTCTCCTACTACTTTTCCTAATGTTTCCTTTGAAAACTCAAACATCTCATGATCATTTTTTACTGCTGGATACATTCTTTTTACATCAAATATATAAGAAGCTCCATAAGAACTTGTGATTCCTTTTATAATACCTTCCATTCTTTCCACAATCTCATTCGTCAGTTCTTCATCAAATGTTCTTATTGTTCCCTTTATAGTTAATTTATCAGGAATTACATTATATGTTTCTCCTGCCTTTATACTGCAGCAAGATAAAACTGCTGGCTTAAGTGTAGATATATTTCTGCTTATTATATTTTGAAAATTAGTTACTATCTGACTTCCTATTATAATAGGATCAACTGTTTTTTCTGGCTGTGAACCATGCCCTCCTACTCCTTGTATCATAATATCAAAAGAAGTTGTGTGTGACATCATATCCCCATCTTTCACTAATATCTGCCCTGCTTTATATGCTGGCCAGATATGACATCCAAATGCTGCATCTACTTTTGGGTTTTCAAGTATGCCAGCTTTAATCATAGGGTCTGCTCCTCCTGGTCCTTCTTCTGCTGGCTGAAATACAAGCTTTATATTACCTGCTATTTCATCTTTTAATTCATTTAGTATCATTGCTGCTCCTAAAAGCCCTGCTGCATGTCCATCATGTCCACATGCATGCATATTTCCTGCTATTTCAGATTTAAATTCACATCTGCTCTCTTCATCAATAGGAAGTGCATCTATATCTGCTCTCAGTAAAACTGTTTTTCCCTCTTTTTTTCCCTTTATCAATCCCACTATTCCTGTTACAGCTATCTCACTTTCATACGGAATTCCAATTCTTTCCAATTCTTTTTTTATTATTTCTGCTGTTTTGAATTCTTTAAATCCAAGTTCTGGTACTTTATGAAGCTCTCTTCTCATCTCCATTATTCTTTCCAGATGCTTTTCTGCTAACTGTTCAATTTTTTCTTTCATTCTATTTCCTCCTGATATATTAGTATTATAGTCCAAATGGAAGTCCACAAGTAAAGAAAACTGCAAGAAGAACAATACTTGCTATAAGTGTTATTATTGAATAAGGAATCATATTTGCTATTAAAGTTCCTATTCCAAAGTTTTTATCATATTTTCTTGCTACTGCTAATACCAATGGAAGATATGGGAACAACGGCGACAGCATATTTGTTGAAGCATCCCCTATTCTATATGCCATCTGTGTAAGTGCTGGATCATATCCCAACAGCATAAACATTGGCACAAATACTGGTGAAAGAATAGCCCATTTAGCAGAAGCACTTCCTATAAATATATTTATAAAGGCCACTAAAAGAATATATGCCACAAGAAGAGGCATTCCTGCAAGTCCCAGACTTTTTATTCCATCTGCACCTTTTATTGCCATAATTATTCCTAAATTACTTTTTGAAAAAAAACTTAAAAATTGAGCTGATACAAAAACTATAAATATATATCCACCCATTTCTCCTAAAGTCTGAGATATCATTTTTACAACATCTTTATCACTTTTTATCTTTCCAGTAATTTTTCCAAAAACAAGTCCTGGTATAAAAAATGCTAATGCCATTATAGGAATAAGTCCTCCCATCAATGGAGATTTTGTTGATACAAGAGAACCTGCAGCATCTTTCAAAAAAGCTCCTTTTCCTACTGCTAAAAATATAATCAGCATCATATACAAAGCAAAGGAAATTCCTGCATATCTAAGCCCCTTTTTTTCAACCTCCAGCATTTCCTTTTCTTCATTTTCTCCCTGCTTTTTCTCTGGAACAGGAAATCTAGGTTCTACAAATTTTACTGTTACCCATGCAATAACAAACATTTGAAGTATAGAATTTGTTATATTAAAGTAAAGAGTCATTGCAGGACTTTTAGTAAATGTTGAAGATAAAAGCTGTGCTGCTGGTATAGTAAAAGATGTAAGAAGTATATCATTTAAACTTACAAACAATCCTGAGCAAAATCCTATGGCTGCTCCAGCAAATGATAAAAGCATTCCTACTATTGGATTTTTTCCAAGATTAAGGAATATTAATGCTGCTAAAGGAGGAAGCACTATAAATCCAGCATCTCCTACTCCTGTAAATATCAGTCCCATTAATATAACTGTAAAATATATCAGATTGCTTGGTACTTTTTTTACTACAACAGTAAGAAGACATTCTAAAAAGCCACTTTTATCAGCAAGTCCTATTCCTATCATTGCTACAAGTACAACTCCTAAAGGTGGATATGTCTGAAATACCATTACCATGCTCATAAGCATTTGTTTGAGATTTTCTTTGCTCAATAGATTTTCTGCTATTATCATATTGTGAGTAAGAGGATGTTCCACTGCTACCCCAACCTTACTACATATAAAAGATATTATTAAAATTGCTATACATAAAATTAAAAATATTGATACTGGATCTGGAAGCTTATTTCCAATCACTTCAAAATAATTTAAAATTTTATCCAGAGTTTTTACCTCTGAATTTTTTCCATTTTTTTCAACTTTCCCCACTTACTTTCCTCCTTGCTGTGCTAAATTTCTCAGTATTTTCCTCAGAAAACATACAATTTTATTTTTAAAAAATATTTTTTTGAAATATTTTTATCATATGTTAAAATATACTATTCTAATACGAAAAACTCAAATATATTAAATATATAACTCTAATTTTCCTATCATAAAATCCATTTTCAAAATAAAATGCTAAATTTAAAAACTATTATTTTGTTTTTACAGACAAATATTATATAATAACTTATAACAAATTTTTAATGGGGGAATATAAAGGGGGAGTCACTATGTATCAAAAAAACATTAAAGAGAACAATGAAAACAAAATATTTGAATACGTTTTCAACTCTAATCACAATTTTGTTATCAACGAAATTGCTGAAAAAATGGATATGAGTTTTCCAACAGTAAAAAGAATAATAACTTTTTTTCTGGAAAAAAACATTGTAATTGAAGAAGACAAAGTAGGTAGTGGAGTAGGAAGAAAAGCCAGAGAATATTCCTTTAATGATTTTTTCTGCCATTCTGTAGGGGTACAGATTTCAGAAGAAAAAATTAAAATTATACTTACTAATGCTAAAGGAATTGTAATAAAAAAACATTCTAAAACATTTCAAAAAAGCAATGTATCTGTTACAGAAGTTCTTATGGATGAATTAGAATTTTTCCTCAGCAGACTGTCTAAATCTATTTTTAAAAGTATTATTGGAATTGGAATATCTGTTCCAGGCATAGTAAATGAAGAGGGAAAATTTATAGAGTTTAATTCTAAAAACAAGACTAATATCTCTATAATAGAAAAAATTAAAAAAAGATTTGATATTCCTGTTCTTGTAGAAAATGAATCAAATCTTTCTGCAATTGCTGAAGCTTTTTTAAGTGAAAATTCACTTTTATCAAATTTTACAGCTCTTACTCTTAATGACTATGTTGGAATAAGTTCTTTTACTAAAGAAAAAAATCAAAATGATTTTCACTTTAAAGCTGGAAGAATGCATCATATGATAGTAAATCCAGAAGGAAGATCTTGCAGCTGTGCTTCAAAAGGATGTTGGGGAGCATATGTTTCAAACAAAGCTTTAGTTGAAGAATTCCATAAAGTATTTAAGAAAATAAAGAAATATGAGAATATTTTCCAAGAGGAATATCTGGAAACTGAAGAAGGTAAAAAAATATTAGATGAATACATCAAATATCTTGCTATTGGTATAAAAAATTTGTTATTTTTTTCTAACCCCGAAAAACTTATAATATCAGGGAAGATATGTCTTCAGCAAAAATATATTAAAGAAAAACTTTTAGAAGAAATATACACTGACCACATTTTCTATCGTGGAAAAGAAACTATAATTTTCTCTTCTTTCGAAGAAAATTCAAGTCTTATTGGAGCTGCTATATTTCCAATAGTAGATTCATTATTTTAAAATATTGAGGCTGTTGCAAATTAGTTTATAAATCACTAATTTGCACAGCCTCTTTCTATTTTATAGATTTTTACTAATTTATACTTTGATATTTATTTTTAAACAGTAAAAAGAAATAAATGATTTTTTATTTATCTAAGCCACTTTTAAGAAATGAAGGATTGTTCGTAACTCTAAATACTTTTGCTCTTTAGATTTTCACTTTCCTCTACCTTCACCTTTGACTATTTGAAAATTCAAATTAGAAAGATATGAATATATTTCAAGAAAGTTGTCATATTATAAAAAATTAAAAAGTTTGGGTTGATTTAATTGAAAAATTTTTAGTATTTTATCCCTTTTTTATCTTTTTATTATTATCAACCTTATTTTATTCCATCTATCATTTTAATTTTTTTAATTATGGAAACAGGTAGAAGAACTTTATATTTTTCTATAAGTTTAAAGACATCTTTTAAAGGAATATGCTCTATATCACGATCTCCAAACTCCTGATTTTCTCCATTAGTTGTAAATAAATATGTTTTTAGCTTTACCTTTACTTTTTTCATCATATTATCAAAATCTTCTAAATTTATTGTATCATTTTCACTTTTAACTATAATGGCAAATCTTTCTCCCTCTTTATTAATCATTTCAAAATCTACAAAATTATATTTACTGCATTTTTTGCTAGGTGCAGGAAAAAGATTTCTTGTCAATTGAAGATATGCTGTCAGTACTTTCTTTATATCATTGCCTCCAAATATAGTTGACCATTTCCCAAGAAATATTTTTCCAGATCTATTTAATATTTTATTATTTAGAGGACTATTTACAAATTCTTTTGTAATTTCTAATAATATTTTATTTTGGCTTTTATATACAGTTTTTAATTCTTTTACCATCTTTTTTACATATTCATATTCTTCTGCTGTAAAACGACTTCCAAGTATTCTATATTTTCTCACTTCATCAACTGGTTTTCTGTTCTTTTTTCCTGCTGTTTGAGATTTAGTTTTTGTTTTTGTACTTGTTTTTGTTTTAGAATTAGTATTTATTTTTGAAGAAGCTTTGCTTTTTGATTTAGTTTCTGCTTTCTCTATTTTTTTAGCTTTATCCACCATATATTACCATTCCTTTTATAGTTTTAAATAAGTTCTTTACCTCATTTTTTCTTATTTTTATCAGCTACATGTTTCTCATAAAATTCAAGAAGTTTTACTATAACTCCTCCATTGGTTTTATACTTTTTTTTCAAAATTTTAAAATATTTTTCCATAAATTCGTAATCTTCTTTTTTATATTTACTATCCATGAAACGATATTTTTTTGTTTTTCCCTTCTTTTTTACTGCTTCCTTCTTGGCAATTTTTTCTGTCTTCATGATCCTCCTTCTTCAAGAACCTTTCTATCTCTATTATTTTTTATTATATTTTTTATTATATTTTTTATATTAATGTTCTCAATATCGTAAATGATATTTGTTAGTATTTTCTTTTTTTATTATTTAAACCTTTTTATTTTTATTGTAACATATATTTTTCTTTTAGAAAATTTATTTTTTAACAATATTTTTCTATTTATTATAGTATATCTTTATTAAAATATTCTATTCTGTTAAAGGATAACCTTTATTTAATATTTATTTTTATAATATTTCTTAAAATAAAACTATTTTTTCAATAATCTTTTTAATAAATAATATTGCCTATTTTCTTCATCTATTCTTTGGGTTTATAAATTTTATCCACTGCTCTTTCTATAATAGAAAGCTATTTAATTATTTATATTATAGTTATCTAATTTTATATACACAATATAAAACAGCTATTGTCTTTTATTATATCACATTTTATAAAAAAAAACTTCTATATTTTGGCATTTTTTTCCTTTTTAGAGAATATTTTCTCTTTATAACCTTTGGTTTTTTGCCAATATTTTCTGATAGTCTTTTCTGTTTTCTTTTCATCCTTTTAAATCTTAAAAAAATGCTTTATAATAAATATGATTACAAAATAAAAAAACATTCTCTTTATAAAAACATCTATTTTTTAAAGGAAATACAATAATACACTTGTAATATGTAATATATGAAAAATAAGGAGGAATCAATCATGAAAAAAATATCAATTTTTACATTAGCACTTTTAACTACAGTTTTATTAGCAAGTTGTGGTGAAAAAACTATAGAAAGTGCTAAAAATGAAGCCAATCAAAAAGTGGAAGAGGTTAAGACTGAAACTGATAAAAAAGTAGAGGAAGTTAAAACTGAAGCTGATCAAAAAATCGATGAAACTAAAGAAAATGTTTCTGAAAAAGCTGATAAAGTTGAACAGAAAATCGATGAGACTAAAGAAGCTGCTTCTAAAAAAGCTGAGGAAATAAAAACTGAAGCTAGTGAAAAAGTTGAAGCTCTAAAAAATGAGGCTGTTCAGAAAGTAGAGGAAACTAAAGAGGCCGCTTCTAAAAAAACTGAAGCTTTAAAATCTGAAACTGATCAAAAAGTGGAAGAAGCTAAAACAGCTGTTAAAGAAACTGCTGAGAAAGCTGATCAAAAAGTAGAAGAAACTAAAGATGCTGCTTCTAAAAAATTAGAGGAGCTAAAAGAAAAAGCTCTCCAAAAAACTGAAGAATCTCTTAACAAAACTGTTGATGCTGAAACAGCAAGTCAATCTTAAAAACTAATAAATAATGAGGATGATTAAAAACCATCCTCATTTTTATTATTCTTCCCCAATATCTTTTATATAAAATGCATATCCTTTGAGTTCCTCTTCTTCCTTTTCTATACAAGCTAGAGATTTATCAATCCATAATTCCATCCACTCAAAAAACTTCATACTTTTTCCAGTTTTTTCACTTGTTAAAGGATAGGTTCCTGCATCATTAGCAAAATCAAAATACCATACATTTCCATATTCTTCTCCTTTTACTACAAGAACACTATACATTCCACATCCTTCATGTGCCAGAAAAATAATTCCTCTTACAGATTTTTCATATATCTCATTCAGAAATTGTTCCTGTTCCTCTTCATTTTCATCATCCATCTCATCCATTGTTTCATATACTTCAACCAATTTTAAAGGTTTATCATATGTATATGGAAATTCCATAGATAAATCTGTTAAGTTATTATCATTATCTTCTAATTCAAGGAGTCCATAAAACGGTCCTGCTCCTCCATTTCCTATATTTTTTAAATATTCTCTATATTCACTTGGCAAAGTTAGTTGATTTTTCGCTTCAAAATTTTGAATTTCTTCCTCTGTAAGCTTTGAGTTTATTATATATTCATGTGATTCTGAACCAAAAATAGAAAAATCTTTATCTAATTCTATCAATTTTTTTAATTTTTCCTCAATACTTTTACATTCCATATTTTCCTCCTTTTACTTTAATATATTTACTTAAGTATACCATATCTGATTTTTTTATTCTTGTAATTTCTTTTGTTGATTCCATATAGTAAAAATTAAAATGCCTATTAGGCAAATTTTATTTTTTATAAATTATCTTACAATTTTAGAAAGAAATCACTTCTGAGAAAATAATATGATTGACTGCCCTTTGCAAAACAAAGTATAATCTTATAAAGCACTGATTGGAGGTATGATTATGGCATATAGTTTTAAATATGGATTCAGAGAAAGTTTGGTTCTTCAAAATGAAGTTTTAAAATCAGAAAAAGAACTTCAGGAATACGAATTAGAAAATATATTCTATGAACTGGAAAAGTTTTTTAATCTTAACTTTTTAGAGTTAGAAGAAATAAAAGATGAATATTATGTTGGTGATGTTATTGAATTACTATCAAAAGTAAAATCTCAAAAAATCTATTTTTCTCAGGAATATGCAGGTTATAAAACTCTGAAGGAAAAAAGAAAGTGCCTCTTAGATAATATCAAAATATTACTGGATGTGGAAGATGCAAAAGACAATTTGATCATAGAATAAGGAGGAATAATTTAATGATAAAAAAATACTGGTTCTTATTACTGATTATCATCATAGGCAGTACAGCATATGGGGAAGACAGCAACTCTCTATACCAATTAGAAAAGTTAAAATATGAAATTGAAAAAGAGCAGTACAAAGGTGAATACGTTATTACTGGCAGACTTAACGACATTATTGGAGAGGGAACAGTCAATTTAAACCCAGAATTTTTCACAATGAATTTCGCTCTAAAAACTGAAGAAAGCTCAGTAGCCTTTGGAAATGACAAAGAGAATAAAATAAAAGCTTCTGAAGAAAATGCTAAAACTATTAAAGAATTTAAAAATTATCTTATCTCAATTGGAGTAAAACCAGAAAATATAACAACAACTAGATACACTTCTAATACTGCTTCTAAATCAGTGGTATCTCAATCAGCAAGTGTTAACCATGAGATAAAAGTAAAATTTGATATTTCAACAGATGTTGGAGCAGTTCTAAAAAAAATTGAACCTACTGATATAAGATATATTGGTGATATAGTTTATGGAGTATCAGAAAAGACTAAAAAAGAGGCAAAATTAAAAGCTTATGAAATAGCTATGGAAGATGCTGTCAATCAGGCTAAAATACTTACTAAAACTGGAAACAGCCAGCTTGGAGATCTTAGAAATATTTATGAAAATAAAGGTGCCTCTGTTAACAGAGTTGAAAACAGAATTGCAAACTTCAATATGAGGGCTAAAAACACTGAATCAATGAGTAAAAGCGAAGCTCCTATTCCTATTTCAGTAGCTCAGGATTTTAAAATTTCTGTAACTTTAGTTTGCTCTTTTGACATGATAAAAAAAATAAAATAACTAAAAAAGTGAATAAACTAAAATATAATATTTAGTATTATAATAAAAGGCAGTTTAAAATTTTCTAACTGCCTTTTTGTGATTATTCATTAGCTGATTCATATACATATAAAGAAAAGCGTTCCCCATTTATTATCTGTATTCCAACATACATAGGTTCATTCTCATTATCATAAGCTATACTTTTGACAAAAAGCATCGAGGAATTTCTTTTTACATTTAACAAATCTGCTTCTTTTTGATTTGCTTTGCATATCTCTATTCTTTTTTCAGAAGTGGAAACTGCTACTGAAGTTCTTAATTTCTTTTTTATAAATTCAAACAATGAATTATCATCAAATTTTTCTCCTAAAAGAAAAGAATATTTTGGAGAAAAATAGTTGTTTTCAATGGCTATTGGTTCATTATCAGCATATCTAACTCTTGAAATAAATACAATTTGTGTTCCTGCTGGGATCTCCAACATTTTAGAAATCTTTTCATCAGGAATAATAAGTTTATTTTCCAGTGTCTTAGCTCCTGGTACTACTCCCATTTGATGACACATATCACTAAAACTTTGTAATTTTTTCATGTTTCTTGTATATTTAGGCTTACTGATAAAAGTCCCTTTTCCTTGCTTTCTTTCTACAAGTCCTTTTTTTATCAAGGCTCCAATAGCATTACGTACAGTGATTATACTTACTCCATATTCTTTAGCCATTTCATTTTCTGATTTTAACTTTTCACCAGGAAGAAATACTCTATTATTTATATTTTCTTCTATATTATTCATCAACTGAACATATAGTGGTGTTACAGCCTGTGCATCTAACATATATTTCCCTTCCTTTGTTTTTACCATATCTATAATTTAAAACGTACTTATATTATATAATAATACTTCAAAAAAAGAAATAACCTATTTTTTAATTTAATAGCTAACTTTATGGAAAAAATATTATTTTAAAGATAACTTTCCTTTTTTATTCAGAAAAAGAAATTCCATATCCAAAAGCTCCTCTTTTCATACAAATTTTTGAAGCAAACTCCACCCCTTTTTCCATTGCTTTTTTTATAGATAAACTATTATAAGAATTTTCTATAATATCCTCAGTTATAGATAAAAGAAATGCTGAGGCAAAAGAATCTCCAGCTCCTAAAGTATCTATAGCTTCCACTAATTTTGAGCTTTGAAAATAAAACTTTTCTCCATCATATACCACTGCTCCTAAACTCCCTCTTGTTGCTATTACTAGTTTACATCCATAAGAAAAAATCTTTTTACATATTTTTTTTACCTCATCTTCTTTAGTAGAACCACAAGAAAGAAAAGCATATGTTATAAACGGAGCTACTTCTTCTATCAATTCTAATTGATTCCAACGATTAGAAAAATCATAAGAAACTGCAATTCCCAATTCTTTTAACTTGGGCAACTGTGAATTGAAATAACTATTATTACTTGTATGAACAAGAGAAAATTCTTTTATATACTTTATATCTTCTCCATCTAATTGAATAGGATATTTATTTAATACTCCTCCCTTATTACTATTTAGAAAAACTCTGTCTCCATTTACTAAATTAACTCTAGCATAGCCATTTTCTCCTTCATATTGACGGCATCTACTGTGCTCAACTTGTAGTTCATCCAATGTTTTTATAATATGTGCTGCTACTTTATCACTGCCAAATACTCCCATATATGATGAATTTGCTCCTAGCATTTTTGTATAGACTGAAAAATTTAGTGCCTGACCTCCTGGATACATTATCCCTGAATGAATATATTTATCACAAACATTATCTCCAATTCCTAATACTTTTACCATAAAAATATCCTCCTTAAAACTCATTATATAACATTATATCATTGTTGATTTTATTATATAGGAGAGAAAATTTTAAGTCAATGTTTTTTATTTTAAATATACGTTTATAATTTTTAATGTTCTTTTTATTAACTTTAACTATAATTTTAAAACTAATTTTAAATTATTTTCAATATTTTCAAAAAAAATTCTTGACATTTATTTTTATATATTTTATTATAATGTTATAATATGTTATATAATGAATTTTACAAAGGAGGATTTTATGAAAGCTGAAATATTTTCTTTTGAGGGTGAAGGAATTAATTGTATCTACAACAATAAAAAATGGGTGGTATGTATTAAAAATTGGAAACCTAATAACGATATAAAAAATATTCAATATCTTGAAGTACATTATAAAACTGATGAGCAATTTATTCTTTTAAAAGGAAATGCAATCTTACTTGCAGCAACCAGAGAAAATAATTCATTTCAAATAGATATAATCAAAATGGAACCAATGAAAGTGTATAATATTCCACAAGGAACATGGTTTAATACTATTACAGAAAAAGATACAAAACTTATCTATGTACAAGATGCTGGAACTAATGGTGAACCTGGTAATAGTGAGTATATAAATATGACAGAAAAAGAACTGACTGACTTAAGAAAAAGGACTGAAGAATTATTAAAAAACTAGAAAAAATGAAAAAATAAAATTTAAAAATAGTTACAAATTGAGGAGGAGTATCAAGATGGAAGCATCAAAAGTAAAAGAAATAATAAGTGAAATTAAAACAAAAATGGATAAAGCTGGTGGATTGAAACATGTATATTTTATAGCATGTGGTGGATCCAAAGCAGCTATCTTTCCTGGACTTTACCTATTACAGAGTGAAGCAAAAACATTTGGAGCCACAACATATACTAGTAATGAATTTGTTCACGCTACACCTAAGGAACTAGATGAAAGATGTATAGCAGTTATATGTTCATTAAAAGCTACCCCTGAAACTGTTGAAGCAGTAAAAACAGCAAATGCTGCTGGAGCAGTTACAATTTCTATGACTGGTTCTTCAAAAACAGGAATGGCTGAAGTGGGACAATATGTAGTTGTTTATTCTAATGGAGACAATCAAATTTACAGCGATTCAAATCAATCGAATTCTTTAAGAATAGGATTTGAAATTCTAAAACAATTTGAAAATTATGAAAATTATAATGCTGCAATGAAGGCTTATGATTATATTGATCAAATAATTGCTGAAGCTAAGGAAAAAGTATTGTTAGAAGCTCAAAAATGGGCTAAAAAAAATAAAGATTGTCCCATATTCTATGTATTGGCTTCTGGCTCTAACTATGGGGTCGCTTATTCAATGACTTTCTGCCATTTTATGGAAATGCAGTGGAAACATGCTATTTGTATTCATACTGGTGAATATTTTCATGGACCATTTGAAACAACAACCAAAGAACTTCCTATGATCTTACTTATGAGTGAGGGACGTACTCGAGCTTTAGATGAAAGATGCAGAACATTCTTAGAAAAATATGCTGAAAACTTTATAGTAATTGACCCAAGAGAACTTGGAATTAATAAAATAGATAGCAGTGTAGTAGAATTTTTTAATCCAGTAATAATGATTCCAATTGAACGTCATTATGTAGCTCAAATGGCTGAAATAAGAAATCATTCTATGGATGAAAGAAGATATATGTGGAAAGTAGAATATTAATTTAAATAAATTTATAATTTAAATCTAGATTTTAAAATAAAAATTGCTGCAGCAATACAATTAGCTAATTAATAAAATTATAAAAAAGGGAATACAATATAAAATATAAAAAAGGAGAATTATATGGGATTTGATGCATATACACTATTAGTTGATTTTATGTTAGCAAGTATCTTTCTTTTTGCTGCAAAATTTTTAAGGGAAAGGATCAAATTTTTACAAAGTATGTTTGTACCTGTCAGCCTTTTAGGTGGGTTTTTAGGGTTGGCTTTTGGACAAAATGGATTTAATATTATTCAATTTTCTGATAAATTTGGTTCATATGCTGGATTACTTATCATAGCAGTATTTGTTTCTATTGGTTTAAGAGGGTTCAATTTTTCAAAAGGTGGATTTAAAACAAATATAGATAGAATTGGAAGCTATTATTGTTTCAGGAATATTGGGTGGGCTTTCCAATACGCAATGCCAATAGTCTTTTCTATGTTATTTTTAAAATTTTTAGTTCCTGAACTTAATCCTGCATTTGGTATGTTGATACCTGCTGGATTCCAAGGAGGACATGGAACGGCTGCAGCTCTTGGAGCAACTCTTGAATCATTAGGATGGGCTGATGCACAAGATCTTGCTATGACATCTGCAACTATGGGAATACTTATGGGAATTTTTGGTGGAATTATCCTTATTAAACTTGGAACAAAAAAGCATTATACAAAATATGTAACAGATTTTACAGAATTGCCTGTTGATATGAAAACTGGGCTTATTGAACCTAATAAAAGAGAACCTATGGGAATGGAAACTGTATCTCCAATGGCAATTGATCCTTTAGCATGGCATTTAATGATAGTTTTAATTCCTACTGGAATTGGATATCTGCTTACAAATTGGATACAAAATATAACAGGACTTGGGGTTCCAAGTTTCTCAATAGGGTTCCTTGTAGCAATAATCTTCCATTTCATTTTAAAAGGAATGGGTGCTGAAAAATATGTGGATACTAAAGTTATTTCAAGAATAGGAAGCTGCTGTACAGATTTTCTTGTATTCTTTGGTGTAGCTTCTATTAAAATACCTGTTGTTATTGAATATGCTGTTCCATTTGGATTGCTTATGATTTTTGGAATGATATGGGTAGTATTCCATTTCACAGTATTAGCTCCAAGATTACTGAAACAAGAATGGTTTGAAAGAGGAATATATGTCTATGGTTATTCTACAGGAGTAACTGCAATAGGTATGGCCTTGCTTCGTATAGTTGATCCCGAAAATAAAAGCTGTACTCTGGATGATGCTGCAATAATAACTCCATTAGAATCAATTATTGAAATTTTTGCCTTAGCTACAATACCTGTAGCTTGTGTTCAAGGAAACTGGTTAATAGCAGTAATCCCTGTTCTGTTGTATTTGGCTGCTCTTATTATTATACCTTTTATTTTCAAATGGTGGCATCCCCATCCAAAAGCAGTTTATGATGAATCACAAGATGCTTAACTTTTAAATTAATAAGAGAGAGTTCAATTTTAACAGCTTTGACTCTCTCTTTTATTATAAATTATGGAGGAAATTATGAATTGGATAAAAGAAATGTTTAAAGTTAAAAAACCTATAATTGCATTATTACATTTGCGTGCTCTCCCTGGAGATCCTCTTTTTTCAGAAGAAAGTTCTATGGAGAAAGTTATTGAACAAGCTAGATTTGAATTAGTTTCTCTTCAAGAAGGAGGAGTAGATGGTATTCTCATAGCCAATGAATTTAGTCTTCCTTATGAAAAAAATGTTTCTTATGTTACTGTGGCTGCTATGGGAAGAATAATTGGAGAACTAAAAAAAGATATTCTGATTCCTTTTGGTGTAAATATTGTTTCTAATCCTCTTGCAACTATTGATCTAGCTGCTGCAACTGGAGCTGATTTTGTAAGAAGTACATTCACTGGAGCATATGTTGGAGAAAATGGAATAACTGATACAAATATACCTGAAACATTAAGAAGAAAAAAAGCTCTTGGATTAAACAAATTAAAACTCTTTTATAAAGTAAATCCTGAATCAGATATTTATTTAGCTGAACGCAGCATAGAAAAAACAACTAAATCTCTTATTTTTCATTGCTTTCCTGATGGTTTATGTGTTTCAGGAAATTCTGCAGGGGTTGAGACAGATTCTTCCTTAATTACAAGAGTAAAAAGTGTAGCAAATAATACTCCTGTTTTTTGTAATACAGGTTGTACAAAAGAGAACATAATTGAAAAACTTTCTTATTCTGATGGAGCTTGTGTGGGTACAGCCTTTAAAAAAGAAGGTAAATTTGAAAACTTTATTGAAAAGAAAAGAGTAAGAGAATTTATGGAAGTTGTTTTTGAATATCGTAAAACTCTGTAAGGATGGTATTATATGACAGAAGAAAAATATTTTATTGGAATAGATATTGGAACTTTTTCAAGTAAAGGTGTTATTATAAACAGTAAAGGGGAAATTATTATTTCCAGCCAAACTTCTCATGAAATGGAAAATCCAAAACAAAATTATTTTGAACATGATGCAGAAAAAGTTTGGTGGTATGATTTTTGTAAAATTTCAAATGAACTACTCAATAGAAGCAAAATAGATAAAACTAAAATTTCTGGAGTGGGAGCAAGCACACTTGGTGCTGACTGTCTCCCTGTTGATAAAAAATGTAATCCTTTAAGAAAAGCCATTCTCTATGGAATAGATGCTAGATGTCAAGCTGAAATAGATGAAATAACACAAATGTATGGTAATGAAAAAATAGACAAACTTTTTGGACGTCCTGTATGCTCTGGAGATGTTGTTGCAAAAATACTTTGGATTAAAAATAATGAACCTGAGATTTATAAAAATACTTATAAATTTCTAACTGGTTCCTCCTATATTACGGCTAAATTGACTGACAACTATATAATAGACAGTTTTTTAGGAATTGCATCTTTTAGACCTCTTTATTACACTGATGGAAATATTAATAATGATATTTGCAAAGATTTTTGCCTACCAGAACAGCTTGCTCAAGGAAAGCTTGTAACAGAAATAGCTGGATATGTAACTTTAAAAGCTGAATTTGAAACTGGTATTCCTGCTGGAACTCCAGTAATAACAGGAACTGGAGATTCAGCAGCAGAAGCTATAAGTGTAGGAGTTCTAGAAGCTGGAGATATGATGATTCAGTTAGGTTCATCTGTTTTTATTTATCTCTGTACAGAACAGCTAATCAAAGATACTCGAGTACGAGGAAATAACTTTCTTATTCCTGAAACTTATAGTGTTGCAGCTGGTACAAATAATTGTGGCACATTATTGAATTGGTATAAAGAACAAATATTTGATATTTTTACTCAAGAAAAAAATGGAAGAAATGTTTTTGAATTTTTAATGGATGGTATAGATAAAATTCCTCCTGGAAGTGATGGATTAATAACACTTCCATACTTTGCTGGAGAAAGAACTCCTATAAATAATCCCAAAGCTAAAGGAGTATTATTTGGTTTAACATTAAATCATACTAAAAAACATCTTTATCGTTCAATGCTGGAATCAATTGGCTATTCAATTGGACAGCATATAGATATATTTAAAGAAAATAATTTAAAACTAAATAAAATAATGATTGCAGGAGGAGGAACAAAAAATACCCAATGGATGCAGATGATATCTAATATTATTAATGAACCTCTTTACTTGATGAAAGAATCTATAGGTGCTTCTTATGGAGATGCTTTAATGGCTGGAATAGGAACAGGGCATTTTAAAAATTTCAAAGAATTAAAAAGTATAATAAAAATAGAAAAAATATTTTATCCAGATATTAAAGTTCATAAAAAATATAGGAAATATCGAAAAATTTATGATAACCTCTATAGCAAAACTAAAACTTTAATGGAATAAATTTAATATTTTATTCAAAAATATCATAATTTAAAATTCTATATAAGAAAGGCTGAGAGGATTTTAACCCTTCCAGCCTTATAAGTTATTTAAAAATTACTAATTAAGAAATAATAAATATATAGAATTATTTATTTTGTCTAATATTTTTTAGACCATTGCTTTTACTTTATCTTCTTACAATTCTATCAGCTACCATGGCAGCCCTTTTGTTTTCAAGAACATCATGCACTCTCACTATATCTGCTCCTTTTTCTATTCCTATTACAGTTGTGGCAATAGTTCCTTCCACTCTCTGATCTACAGGAGCATCATTTAATATAGTTCCAATAAATCTCTTTCTTGAAGCTCCCAAAAGTATCCTTCCCATATCTCTTAATTCTTCCATTCTGCCTAAAACCTCTAAATTTAAATTTATATCCTTTCCAAAGCCTATCCCTGGGTCAAGTATTATTTTTTTTCTGTCTATCTCATACTTATCTGCTATTTCATATGTTCTCTTAAAAAATTTTCTCATACTTAAAATTATATCTTCCTCATATACCTTATTATTTTGATTGTGCATAGCTATGAGAGGAACATCATATTTCTTTACAAGAGCAGCCATTTCTCCCTTATCATACTGCAATCCCCATATATCATTGACTATATGTGCTCCAGCTTTCAATGCTGCTTCTGCCACTTTATGCTTATATGTATCTATAGAAATCACTGTATCAAGTTCAGAACTTATCTTTTCTATAACTGGAACTACCCTTGCTATTTCCTCTTCCTCAGATATCTGCTCATGTCCTGGTCTTGTTGACTCACCGCCTATGTCTATTATATCTGCTCCATCTTTTATTAATTTTTCAGCCTGTTTTACAGCTATCTCTATATTATTGTATTTCCCTCCATCTGAAAAAGAATCTGGTGTTACATTAAGTATTCCCATTATTAAAGTTCTTTTTCCGAGTTCAATTTTTTTATCTCTGCATTTTAGTAACATTTTTCTCCTTTCTTTTAAATTTTTTTTAAAAATAATTTTCCCTCTGCATATAGATTTTAATATACAAAGAAAATAAAAACAAGAAAATACTAAAAAAAATTCTTGACATAGCAAGTAATTAATTATATAATCAAAATATAATAATTACAAATTAAAAGTAATTACAAAATAAAGTAATTCAAATTAATTAAGGAGGAAGAAAATTATGTCGTTAATTGGAAAAAAAGTATCAGAATTTAAAACAATGGCCTACCATATGGGAGACTTTAAAGAAATAACTAATGAATCTATGAAGGGGAAATGGGCAGCTGTAGTATTTTATCCAGCAGACTTTACATTTGTATGTCCTACAGAGCTTGAGGATCTGGCAGAACATTATGAGCAATTTAAAGCTGAGGGATGTGAAGTATATTCAGTTTCTACAGATACTCACTTCGTACATAAAGCATGGCATGATACATCAGATAGAATAAAAAAAGTTCAGTATCCTATGCTTGCTGATCCTACTGGAAAATTAGCTAGAGATTTTGAAGTTATGATAGAAGAAGAAGGTTTAGCTTTAAGAGGAAGCTTTATCATCAATCCAGAAGGAGTTATCGTTGCTTATGAAGTACATGATAATGGTATTGGAAGAGAAGCTGGAGAACTACTTAGAAAACTTCAAGCTACTAAATTTGTAGCTGAGCATGGAGAAGTTTGTCCTGCAAAATGGAAGCCTGGTAGTGACACTATAAAACCAACTATTGACCTTGTTGGAAAACTTTAAAAATATAAAAGAGGAAGACTGATAGAGATTTATTCAGAAGTCTCCTCTTTTTTTAGATATAATTTTTTAATATATAGAAAGGAAAAAATATGGAAAAAATTTATGATTTAATAGTAATAGGCGGAGGTCCTTCTGGATTATCTGCAGGTATATATGCTGGAAGAGCCATGTTAGATGTTCTTATCATAGAAAAGGATAAAGCTGGGGGACAAATATGTCTAACTAATGAAATAGTTAATTATCCTGGAATAACTGAAATATCAGGAAGTGAATTTGGAACTCAGCTGAAAAAACAAGCTGAAAACTTTGGAGTGGAATTTGTTTCTGATGAAGTAAAAGATATGGATTTTTCCCAAGATATAAAAACTATAAAAACATCTTCTGGTGAATATAAAGCTCTTTCAGTGGTCCTTGCTACTGGTGCTTCTCCTAGAAAGCTGAATTTCCCAGGAGAAGAAGAATATACTGGAAGAGGTGTAGCATATTGTGCTACTTGTGATGGAGAATTTTTTACTGGAATGGAAGTTTTTGTGGTAGGAGCTGGCTTTGCTGCTGCTGAAGAAGCTATATTTCTTACAAAATATGCTACAAAAGTTACTATAATTGCAAGAGAACCTGAATTTACTTGTGCTAAATCAATAGCTGAAAAGGTTTTAAATCACCCTAAAATAGAAGTGAGATTCAACACTGAACTCCTTGAAGCTAAAGGAGATATCCAGTTAAGAAGTGCTGTGTTCAAAAACAATGTAACTGGAGAAATATCTGAGTATAAAGCTAAAGATGGAAAATCTTTTGGAATATTTATCTTTGTAGGATATGAGCCTCAAAGCAAACTTTTCAAAAATCATATAGAGCTTGATCAATATGGATTTATTCCTACTGATGAAGATTTACAAACTAATGTAAAAGGTGTATATGCAGCTGGAGATATCAGACCTAAAAAGCTTAGACAACTTGTAACTGCTGTATCAGATGGTGCTGTTGCTGCTGTAAATATTGAAAAATATGTACATGATTTGAGAGAAAAACTTGGATTAGCAAAAGAGGAGAAAGAAAATGAAAATACTTCTCAAGCTCAAATTAAAGATGTAGAATTACTTGACAGCAGTCTGAAAGAACAGCTTGGAGATATTGTTTCAAGATTTGAAAACAATATTGAGCTTGTTGTTATAAAAGATTCTGCTGTGGAAAAATCTTCAATGATTGAAGCTATGGTGAAAGAAATATCTTCTGTTTCTGATAAATTGAAATTCAGCTCTTTTGAAAAAGGTGAAAATCTTGAACTTGAAAAGAAAATAAAAGCAGATAGATTCCCGACAATAGCTATTTTAGATAAAAATGGAGATTTCTCTGGAATAAAATTCTCATCTCTTCCAAGTGGACATGAGCTGAACTCTTTTATTCTTGCTATGTATAATATAGCTGGACCAGGACAGAAAATATCTGATAATACTATGAAGAATATTCAGAATATCTCTTCCCCTGTAAATATAAAAATAGGTATATCACTCAGCTGTACTAAGTGCCCAGAAACTGTTCAGGCAGCACAGAAGATAGCTATAGAAAACAAGAATGTAAATGTTGAAGTTATTGATGTATTCACATTCCCAGACTTCAAAGAAAAATATGATATTATGAGTGTTCCAGCTATGATAATCAATGACAAAGATATCTTCTTTGGACAGAAAAATATAGATGAAGTAATTGAAGTATTAAAATAAATGATATTTAAAAAGAGCAATCTGAATAAGACTGCTCTTTTTAAATTTTATCTAACTAACCAACCACCATCTACTGCTAATATATGTCCATTTACATAATCTGAAGCTCTGCTTGCTAAAAATACTATTGCTCCCATTAGATCAGATGGTTCTGCCCATTTGTCTGCTGGTATTCTACTTAGTATTTCAGCATTTCTTTTTTCATCTGCTCTTATAGGTGCTGTATTTGCTGTTTTTATATACCCAGGAGCTATTGCATTTACCTGAATATTTTTACAAGCAAGTTCATTAGCAAAAGCCTTAGTCAAACCAGCAACTCCATGCTTACTTGCAGTATATGGAGGTACAAATTTTCCACCTTGAAATGAAAGCATTGAAGCTACATTTATTATTTTCCCACTTTCTTGAGCTGCCATTATTTTAGCTACATCCTGACTCATATAGTAAACTGCATTCAGATTAATGTTCATTACAGCTTCCCAGTCAGAATCTTTATATTCCAGCAAAGGAGCTCTTCTTATAGTTCCAGCATTATTTACTAAAACATCTATTTTCCCATAGACTCTTATACATTCCTCTACTGCTGCACTAACTTGGGCTCTATCTGTTAAATCTGCTTGAAAAAAATGAATTTTTCTCCCTTCAGTTTCCACAAGTTTTCTTGTTTCTTCCCATTCTTTATCATAAGTGGTAACAAAGAGATCTGCTCCTGCTTTAGCAAATGCTACAACATATGCCTGTCCAAGCCCTGTGTTTCCTCCTGTTACAATCACTACTTTTCCTTTCAATGAGAAAAAGTCCATTGAAAATTCACTTAACATTTTCTGCCTCCTAATAAAATATATATTCTGCCTTTATCTTATATCTTCCATTGCTACATGATCCATATCTGTAAATGTTTGATTTTCTCCTACCATTCCCCAGATAAATGTATAGCTTGCTGTTCCTACGCCACTATGAATTGACCAAGATGGTGATATTACTGCTTCTTCATTTTTCATTACAATGTGTCTTGTTTCTTTTGGTTCTCCCATTAAATGAAATATTCTTGTATCTTCCTTCATATCAAAATAAAAATATACTTCCATTCTTCTATCATGAGTATGAGTTGGCATACTATTCCATACTGACCCATCTTCCAGCATTGTCATTCCCATAACTAATTGGCAAGATTGACATACATCTGGGTGAATATATTGATTTATTGTTCTTTTATTTGAAGTTTCTATACTTCCTAGCTTTACTTTTCTAGCATCTTCTAAACTTATTTTTACTGTTGGATATTTATGGTGTGCAGGTGCTGAGTTTAGATAAAATTTTGCAGGATTTTCACAGTCTACAGATTTAAAGAATACTTCTTTAGTACCCATGCTTACATACATAGCATCTTTATTATTCAATGAAAATTCTTCTCCATCTAAAACAACTACTCCAGCTCCTCCTACATTGATAATTCCAAGTTCTCTTCTTTCTAAGAAAAAGTTAGAACCTAATTCCTTGCTTCCTTCCAGTTTTAATACATCTTCATGAGGACAAGCTCCTCCTACTATAATTCTGTCTATATGAGAATATACTAATTTTATATTATCTGCTGCAAATAAATCTTCTATTAAGTATTCCTCCCTCAATCTCTCTGTATCATAATGTTTTGCATCTTTATTGCTTGAAGCATAACGAATTTCCATTTCTCCTCCTAAAATTATATTGACCTAAATCTTATTATTTTATTAATCCAAACATTTGTGGTAATACCAATGAAAATCCTGGTATAAAAGTTACCAAAAATAATATAAGGATTGTTACTGTATAAAATGGCAGCAGCCATTTAAATACCTCTTCAATACTAACTCGCCCTACCTTGCATCCTGTAAATAAAATTGGTCCAACTGGTGGTGTTATTGTTCCTATACATAGATTAAATACCAACATTATTCCAAAATGAACAGGTGTCATTCCAAATTTTTCTACTATTGGTAAAAATATTGGAGTAAATATTAAAACTGCAGGTGTAGGATCCATAAATGTACCTATTACCAGAAGTATTATATTCATAATTATTAATATTATTACTTTGCTGTCAGTTACCCCTAAAAGCAGTTCAGCTATCTTTTGAGGGATATTTGCAAAAGCCATTACCCATGACATTATAGATGATACTCCTATCATAAATATTACTATTGCTGTCATTTGAGCAGAACTTAAAAATATTTTAGGTAAATCACTAAGTTTCATTTCTCTATATATCAAAGAAAGAATCAATGAATATACAACAGCTATTGCTGAACCTTCTGTTGCTGTAAAAACCCCTTTTAAAATCCCACCTATTACAATTATTATTAATAATAAGCTTGGAACAGCATCTAATATTGTTTTTACTACTTGTTTTACATTTATATTTCCTTCTGATTTATATTTTAACTTTTTAGCCATAATTCCAGCAACTGCCATTACTCCCAATCCCCATAGTATTCCAGGGAGATACCCTGCTATAAATAGAGCTGAAATTGAAACGCTCCCTGCTACTGTTGAATATACAATCAATGTATTGCTTGGAGGAATTAGCATTCCTGTTGGAGCTGAAGATATATTTACTGCTGAACTAAATCTTTTATCATATCCTTCTTTTTCTTCTATTGGAGAAATTGTTCCCCCTACTGCTGCAGCTGCAGCTACTCCTGAACCACTTATAGCCCCAAAAAGCATATTTGCAACAACATTAGCCTGGGCCAGCGGCCCATAGAATCTTCTTCCAAAAAGTTTTGCACAATTAATAAGTCTTATTGCAATTCCACCAGTATTCATTATATTTCCAGCTAGAATAAAAAATGGAATTGCCAATAATGAAAAAGAATTAGTTCCTATAAATACTCTTTGAGCAGATGTTACCATTGCCCCATCAAATGGCAGTATAACCAGCATAGCTATTGTTGAAGAAAGTCCTATACTTATACTTATTGGAACTCCTATTGCTAAAAAGATAACTAGTGAAACAAATATAAATACTCCTATTTGCAAAGCTAAATCCATAATTTCTCCTTTTTTATTCTTCCTCTTTATTAAAAATTATTTTCTTAATATTATATATTACATAGAAGACTATAAAGATTCCACTAATTGGAATTGCAGAATAAATAACCCCTATTGGCATTTGCAATACTGCATCTACCTGTGCCATTTGCTTCAAAGAAGAAAAATAACCTCCATATATCATTACTCCCAAAACAAATATTGATATTATTATTTCTTGAATAACATCAATTATTCTTTTTATATTTTTAGGTGCCATATCTCTTATAAAAGAAATCTGCATATGCTCTCTTTTTCCAAAAACGTAGGCTGACCCATACATTACTAGCCAAACAAATAAATACTGAGATGTCTGTTCTGTAAAAACACTTGGTTTATTAAAAACATATCTAGTTATAACCTGCCATGTTACCAACAGTGTCATTATTCCCATTATGGCAATACAAAAAATTTCTATAATCTTATCAAGAACATTTTTTATTCTTTTCATCATTTTATCTCCTTACTTAAATAAGATTATTTTGCCAATTCTCTTACTTTAGCATATATCTCTTTAGTCAGTTCAGAAGAATTAGCCACTTCTTCCTGTAAAGGTTTTACCCTTTCTTGAAATGGTTTAATATCTACTTCAATAAATTTTGCTCCATTTTCTATTGCAATTTTTTTAGCTGCTTCTACATTTTCATTCCATACTTCAAATTCATTTTCAATAGTTTGTTTCATTAAATCATCAAATATTTTTCTATTTTCTGAAGACATTCCATTATATAATTTTTCATTAATAATAATTAAATCTGGAACCATCAAATGATTAGTATAAGAAAAATAAGGTGCTATTTCATAGTGTTTTAAATCTACATAAGTTACTTCATTATTTTCTCCACCTTCTATAACTCCCTGCTGAACTGCTGTATAAACTTCTCCCTGTCCCATAGGAGTTCCTATTCCTCCCATATAATCTATCATTTTCTTCATTGTATCTGACTGCATTACTCTAAATTTATATCCTTTTAAATCTTCTGGTTTCATCATTGGTTTATCTGTATAAAGACATCTAGCTCCTGCTGTAAATGCCCCTATTACCTCAAATCCGCTTGAAGAAACAGATTTAAATAATGGTTCTAATACATCTGATAAAAAAACTTTTTTTTGATGCTCTAAATTATCATATAAATATGGCAGCCCTATAACACTAAAATCTTTATTAAAGCTTTCAACAACTGGATTCCCTACTACTGACATTTGAATAACTCCATTTTGCACCAGTTCAGCTGTTGCTCTTTGATCTCCCAATAAAGCATTTGGAGATATTTCTAATTTATAAGCTCCTTTTGTCTGTTCTTCCAATTGATTGCTGAATTTTGTTAATGCTTTATATTGAGGATGGTTTTCTGATTGATTAAAAGCAACTTTTAAAACTTGAGTTTTAACTTTTTCTTCATCTGCAGTTTCTTTTTCCTTTGAACATCCAATAAACATCCCTATAAGCAGCAAACTTCCTGCAAATAATATTTTTTTCATTTGTGAGCCCCCTCTGAATTTATTTCTTAGTTTTGTTCTTATTTACGAACAAGTTCGTAAATAAGTATAAATAAAATATACATTAAGTTTTTTAATAAGTCAAGTATTATTTTTATTTTTTTTCATCATATTACGAATTTTAAGTTCTATAAAAACACAAAAATTATATATGAGTTTTTAGACTTTAAATTTTAATAGCTTTTTCTTATTTTTTTTGTTAAGATATTAAATAGAATTATTTTTAAGAAAGAAGGAAAAGATGGAAACTTTATTACATAATCCTACAGAGAGGGTCACTAATATTTTAAAAATTATAGCTAAAAATTCTGATAAATTAAATTTTTCAAGCATTTCAAAATTAACTAATATGCCTAAAAGTACCTTATCTCCAATTTTAAAAACTTTAGTTGAACTTGAATTTCTAGTTTTAGATCCTATTTCTCAAACTTATTCTATTGGTTTAGCTACTTTTCAGATAGGACAAGCTTATTTAGAAAATGTAAATGGTCTTGAAATTATAAAATCCCATATGAGATCAATAGTTGCTCAATGTAATGAAACTTGTCAAATAGGAATAAATCATAATAATGAAGTTCTTTATTTAACAAAAGTTGAATGTTCCCTTCCTATAAAATTAATGTCCTCTATTGGAAGAAATCTTCCTTTATATTGTACAGGACTTGGAAGAGTACTTCTTTGTGAGTATTCAGAAGATGAGATAAGAAATTTATATTCCAATGGAATGAATCAATTTACAGAAAATACTGTCACAGATATAGAAGAACTGCTTGAAATTGTAAAAAAAGCTAAAATTAATAAATTTGCTGAAGAATTTGGAGAGGTTACTTCTGATGCATGCTGCATAGCTGTTCCTATAATGATAAATAATAAAATAAATGCTGCTATGGGTGTCAGTCTGCCAATTTTTAGAGCTAATCAAGAAGATATTTTAAAAATAAAAAATCTTTTAAAAGAACATTCGTTATTAATTTCAAAAGAATTAGAAAATTTAAATATAAAAAGTATTATTTAATATAAAAAATAGAAATCTTTTATAGATTTCTATCAACTTTTACTTTAATAGAAAAAGCTGACATGAAAAACTTCAAGTCAGCTTTTTTAATGATAATAATCAAACTATTCTAAGCTTGGAACAGCTCTCTTTTTTATTTTAACTCAATATTTCATTTTCTTTTTCGTCTACAGTTTCATCCAAAGCTCTCTTTAGATTAAAAATGCTCTTTCTCTCTAAAGGATGAACTACATTGGGAGCTATTTCACACAATGGATCAAGAACAAAGCTTCTGTCACACATCCATGGATGAGGTACAGCCAGATCATCATCTTCTATTACTTCTTTATCAAAAAGAAGTATATCAATATCAATAATTCTAGGTCCCCATTTTTTTATTCTCTTTCTTCCCATCTCCTCTTCTATTCCCAAAAGCTTTTCTAAAAGCTCATGAGGGTATAGAAGCGTTTTCACTTCAAGACAGGCATTGAGAAAATCATCCTGTTCTTTTACTCCAAAGGGTTCTGTTTCAACAATAGTACTTACTTTTCCAACACTTGTATTTTTAAGCTCTTTTATCTTTTCTATAGCACTGAGAAGATTCTGTTTCTTATCTCCCATATTAGATCCTATAGAAAGATACACTGTATGTCTTTTTCTTGTTATCTCTACAGCTACATTTTCAAAATGCATCTGCAAAGGTGCCCAAGGTTTTTTTACTGTCACTTTTACTTCAGAAATCAAAGGATACTTACTTAATATCATCTCTGCTATATCTTCAGCACAAGTTTCAATTAAATCTATGCTTTTTCCAGTAAATATTTCTCCTATATCATTAGCTACAAGTCCATAATGAGTAGACTTTTTCAAATTACCAGTTTTTCCAGCTTCTCTTGTTGATGTTGTCATCTCTGCTGAAACTAAAAACTTTTGTCCCAGCTTCTTTTCTTCTGGAAATACTCCATGATATGCTATGAATTCAAGGTTGTTGATATATATTTTATCCATGACATTCTCCATAAAATTTTATTTTAGCAGTGAAAGAATCTCCATTCTTCTCACAGCATCATCTTCAAATACACCTCTGTAAGAAGTTGTTATTATCTCACTGTTTACTCTCTTTTCTCCTCTCATAGTCATGCACATATGCTTAGCTTTTATGATTATCATTACTCCTTGGCAATTAAGAGTTTCATATATTGCATCAGCTATTTGAGCTCCCAGTCTTTCTTGTATCTGAGGTCTTTTAGAAAGTATATCTATTACTTTTATTATATCACCAAATCCAACTATTTTTCCATTTGGAATATAGGCAATATCTATTTTTCCGAATATAGGCAGAAAATGATGTTCACACATAGAATAAAAATCTATATTTTTTTCTACTATGAGATCATTCTTTTCCACTTTAAATGTTCTTTTAAGTACATCTTCAGGATTTTGAAAAAGTCCAGAAAAAAGTTCCCCGTAACTTTGTGCCACTCTTTTTGGTGTATCTTCCAATCCCTCTCTTTTTACATTTTCTCCTAAAGCATCCAGTATATCTCTAAAGGCATTTTCTATCTTATCTACATCTATTTTTTTCATTTTTCTCCTTTGAAATTACAGATCCAATTTCAAATCTCCATCTTTTATCCAATTTTTCTTTCTCATAAAATTAGCTATGAGAAGTGTAAGTACAGCTGGAAGAATAAAATGAAGCATAAGGATCCCTATATAAAGAGATGCTCCTTCTCTTCCTAACCCTTCCATGGTAGAAAGAGTACCAAATTGTCCTACTAGTCCACTTGTTCCCATTCCTGCTGCTATTGGAATATTTTGATATTTCAATATTACAGTTGATACTGGTCCTAATATAGCTGAAGCCAATGTAGGAGGTATCCATATTTTCCAGTTCTTAACAATATTTCCTATTTGCAGCATAGATGTTCCCAGTCCTTGTGCTACAAGACCTCCCCATCCATTTTCCTTAAAACTCATCACTGCAAATCCAACCATTTGTGCAGAGCATCCAACTGTGGAAGCTCCTGCTGCTAATCCGCTCAGCCCCACCATCATACACAGTGCTGCACTGCTGATGGGAAGTGTTAATGCTATCCCTACTACTACTGATACTATTATTCCCATATAGAATGGCTGAAGTTCTGTTGCATACATTATGAAAGCTCCAAATGCCTCCATAAATCTTGCCACTCCAGGCCCTACATAATATACAACCAATGCTCCTGTAAGGATAGTAACTGCTGGAGTCACTATTATATCTATTTTTGTTTCTTTAGATACCATTTTTCCAAATTCTGCTCCAACTACTGCCCCTATGAAAGCTCCTACTGGTCCTCCATAAATAGCTCCTGCTGCTCCAGTTATTGTAGATGAAAACAATACGAGATGAGGTGCCTGAAGTCCATAGGCAACTGCTACTCCAATAGCTGGTCCTGTCATATCTCTTGCTATTTTCCAGATAACATCTGTAAGAAAAGTTATTCCTAGTTTTCCACCTATTGTATTAAGTATAGTTCCTATAAGAAGTGTTGAAAAAAGTCCTAAAGCCATATGGCTAAAGGCATCTATACAGTATCTTTTTACTGTTATCTCTATATTTTTCCTTTTAAAAAAACTTTTTAATGATTCCACTTTCTTCCCCTTTATTCTTTATGAGAAGAGCCTGATTTCTCAGGCTCTTCAAGTATTATATTATCTTTCTTCTATCTGGTTAAGGTCAGCCATTTTTATAAATAGATCAGCTAGGAATTTAAGTTGAGAAAGTCTGTTGTTTTTAACATCCTCATCTTTGTCCATTACCATTACTTCATTAAAGTATCTATTGATGATATCTTTTCCTGAAACTATAGCTTGAAGATATCTATTATAGTCTTTATTATTTAAAGCATCTATTACTTTTGAATTTAATTCCAATGAGAAATTATATAATTCAGTCTCTACTGGTTCTTTGAATAAATCTTGATTTATGATGCCTTTTTCATGATCTTTAGAAATATTTCCAACTCTTTTTAACACTGGAAGAAGTGTTTCAAATGCTTCTTCTTTAGCAAAAGTTTCTAAAGTTTTTATTTTTTCCAAAGCTTCTACAGCATTATCACTGTTAGTATTAAGAACTGCTGTAACTATATCTTTGCTGTATTTCATTTCAGTAAAGATATTCATTTCTCTTTGCTTGAAGAACTCTAATACTTCTGCAAGTACAGTCTCTCTATCTCTTTTTAATACTCCACATCCTTGAAGAGCATCTAATGCTTTTTCAGTTAAAGCTTTTAAAGAAATATCTAATCCTGAATTAAGTATTACATTTACTATTCCAAGAGCTGCTCTTCTTAGAGCAAATGGGTCTTTCGAACCACTTGGGATAACTCCTACACCAAAACATCCTACTAATGTATCTAATCTGTCAGAGATTCCTGCTACTATTCCTTCTAATTCTGTAGGAAGATTATCTCCCTGGAATCTTGGATAGTAGTGCTCTTTTATACCAAGAGAAACTTTTTCTCCCTCTCCAGATTTCAGTGCATAATCTGCTCCCATAAATCCTTGAAGTTTAGTAAACTCTTTTTCTCCTATCATATTAGAAACAAGGTCAGCTTTAGCAAGTAATACAGTTCTTAAAATACTGTCTTTTCTGTCATTGTATCCAAGAGTATCTATTAAATACTTTGCTATTTCAGTTGCTCTTTCTATTTTAGAATAAATAGTTCCAAGATCTTTTTGGAATACTACTGTTTTTAATTTTTCTATATTGTCAGCAAGAGGTGATTTTAAATCTTCCTGATAGAAGAATCTAGCATCAGCAAGTCTTGCAGATAATACTTTTTCATTTCCTTTTCTTACTTGTTCAGAAGTCTCTACACCATTTCTTACAACTACAAACTTAGGCAGAAGTTTTCCATTTGAATCAAGTATAGGGAAATATCTTTGATGTACTTCCATTGATATTATAAGGACCTCTTGTGGTACTTCTAAGAAGTCTGAGTTAAAGCTTCCAACTATAGGACATGGATATTCTATAAGGTTAGTTACTTCGTCTAAAAGTTCATCTTCTACAAGTACTTGTTCTCCAGAATTTGTGCAGTTTTCATTGATAAGCTTTTTAATAAGAGCTTTTCTTTCTTCAATGTCTATTATTACATTATTTTCTCTTATTTTTTCAAAGTATTCATCTATAGTATTTACTTCAAACTCTTTACCAAAGAATCTGTGTCCTCTAGATTTGTTTCCACTTTCCATTCCTTCAATTTCAAATTTTACTACTTCATTATCACAAAGTGCTAAGAACCATTGTACTGGTCTTGCAAATCTTAATTTTTTGTCTGACCAAGTCATAGATTTTTGGAAGTTTAATTCCAATACAAGACTTTTTAATATTTCAGGAAGAAGCTCTTTAGTTTCTTTCCCTTTCATAAATTTTCTTGCAGCTATATATTCACCTTTTGGAGTGCTTACTATCTCAAGATCTTCTGCTTCTATTCCTTGAGATTTAGCAAATCCAAGTCCTGCTCTTGATATTTCTCCATTGCTTCCATAAGCTACATTTTTAGCTGGTCCCATATTAACTATATTAAGATCTTCCTGTTGTTCCCCTAGTTCATGAACATCTAAAACCAATCTTCTAGGAGTTCCATAAGTTTTTATATCTTTAAAACTAATTCTTCCATCTTTAAGTTTTGCTTCTAAATTATTTTTTAAATCTTTCAATGCCTGATTTAGAAATCTTGCAGGCAGTTCTTCCATTCCAATTTCAAATAGTAATCTCAATGTTCTTCCTCCTCTTCCATTTCAATCCACTCTAATAAAATAATTTTCTCAAAATCAACTATTTTTTTAAAAGAGGGTAACCTAGATCCTTTCTATTTTGTACATAAACCTCAGCACATCTTCTTGCTAAGTTTCTAACTCTTAAAATATAAGCCATTCTCTCAGTTGTAGATATAGCTCCTCTTGAATCTAAAACGTTGAATGTATGAGAGCATTTTAATACATAGTCATAAGCTGGCAGAACCAATCCTGCATCTAAAATCTTAGCTGCTTCTTTTTCATATTCATCAAACCACCTGAAATGGCTTTCTAAGTCTGCTAATTCAAATGAATATTTTGAGTTTTCATATTCAAACTGGAATCTCATATCTCCATATTTTACTCCAGGTGCCCATTCAAGATCATATACATTTTCTTTATTTTGAATATAAAGAGCAAGTCTTTCTAATCCATAAGTTATCTCTACAGGTATAGGATCTAGTTCTAATCCACCTACTTGTTGAAAATATGTAAACTGAGTAACTTCCATACCATCTAACCATACTTCCCAACCAAGTCCCCAAGCTCCAAGAGTTGGTGACTCCCAGTCATCCTCAACAAAACGAATATCATGTTTTTCAGGGTCAATTCCCAATACTTTTAAACTTTCAAGATAAAGTTCCTGAATGTTTAATGGAGATGGTTTCATAATAACCTGAAATTGATGATGTTGATAAACCCTGTTAGGGTTTTCTCCATATCTTCCGTCTTTTGGTCTTCTTGATGGCTCTACATAAGCAACATTCCATGGTTCAGGTCCTAAAGACATTAAGAATGTGTTAGGGTTAAATGTTCCTGCACCTTTTTCGATGTCATAAGGATTCCCCAATACGCATCCTTTAGAACTCCAGTATTTTTGAAGAGCAAAAATTATCTCTTGAAATGTCATTTTTAATCCTCCTCTATTTTTTCTTCTTTTTTTCTGCAAAAAAGTAATCTAGAAGTATCAATACAACTCCTATATTTATCCATACATCAGCTAGATTGAAAACAAAAGACCAGATACCTCTAAAGTCTATCATATCAATGACAAATCCTCTCCATATTCTGTCTATCATGTTTCCTATTGCTCCAGCTAAAACAAAAGTAAATCCTAATTTTTCTAATAAAGGCATTTTATTTCTGCCCTTATACAAATAATATGCAATAGCTACAATTGCTATAACTGTAGCTATGCTTATTACATCAAGCTTCCCTTGAAACATCCCAAAGGCTATTCCTCTATTTTTTACATATGTAAAATGGAAAAAATCAGTCAGTACACCGATAGTATCTCCCTCAAAAAAGTTTTTATCAACAATGTATTTAGATATTTGGTCTAATAGAACCAGTATAAAGACTAAAATTATATAGATCATATTATCTCCTAGCTATTCTTTAGTACACTTGCACATCTTGGACAAAGAGTTGGATGCTCAGAGTCTTTTCCAAGTTCAGTAGAATATTTCCAGCATCTTTCACATTTCTCACCATCAGCATGAAGCACTTTGATATAAAGATCTTGAGCCTCTTCTCCCTTTACAAAAGTATCATCTGCATTTTCTGCAATCTCTACTTCTGAAACAATAAGAGCAAGTTCGAGTTTCTCTCTATTTTCAACTAAGAATTTTTGTATTTCTGCATCTGTTGAATGAAGTATTACTTTAGCATCAAGTGAGTTTCCAATTATTCTGTTTTCTCCCTGTCTTGCTTTTTCAAGTATTTTATTAGCTTCTTTTCTCACTTTAATTATCTCTATCCATTTATTTTCTATCTCAGGATTTAGATATTGATCATTTTCTTCATACCAGTCTGTCAATAAAACTGATTCGCTGTCTTTCAATACTTCTGGCAGAGTTTCCCATATTTCTTCTGAAGTAAATGAAAGTATAGGAGTTATCATTTTAGTAAGAGTAACTAAAATTTCTGTCATAACAGTTTGAGCTGCTCTTCTCTCTATTGAATTAGTTCCTTCAGTGTATAATCTATCTTTTATTATATCAAGATAGAACGCAGACATATCTATTCCAGCAAAATAATGAATATCTTGGAAAAGATTATAAAATTCATACCTATCATAATTTTCTGTAACTTTTCTTTTTAGTATTTCAAGCTTGTTTAATGCCCATTTGTCTATTTCCATTAATTGCTCATATGGAACTTTATCTGTATTAGGATCAAAGTCATTACTGTTTCCTAATATGTATCTTGCTGTATTTCTTACTCTTCTGTAAGCTTCAGCCATTTGTTTCAAAATATTGTCAGATATTTTTACATCTTCTCTGTAGTCTACAGAAGCACACCATAATCTAAGGATATCTGCTCCATATAGTTTTATTACATCAGATGGAACTACTGTATTTCCAACTGACTTAGACATTTTTTTACCTTCTCCATCATTTACAAATCCGTGAGTCAGTATCTTTTTAAATGGAGCATCATGTGTAGAACCTATAGAAGTTAAAAGTGATGTTTGGAACCAACCTCTGTGCTGATCTGATCCCTCTAAATACATATCTGCTGGTCTGTGTAAAAGATCTCCTCTTGTTTCAAGTACTGCTCTGTGAGATACTCCTGAGTCAAACCAAACATCCATAATATTTGTTTCTTTTCTAAGTTCTAAGCCTTTAAGATCATATTTTTCCATCAGTTCTTCACCGATAAGTTCTTCAGCTGAATATTTAAGCCATGCTGCTGTTCCCTCTTTTTTAACTATTCCAACTATTCTTGCAAGAATTTCCTTGTTGAATATCTCTTTTCCTGTTGCTTCATTAAAGAATACTGGAATTGGCACTCCCCATACTCTTTGTCTTGAGATACACCAGTCAGGTCTTGTTTCAAGCATAGATCCGATTCTATTTCTTCCCCATGCTGGTATGAATTCAACATCATCTAAAGCTTTTAAAGCTCTCTCTCTTATATCTGATCCTTCTACATTTACAAACCATTGTTCTGTAGCTCTGAATATAACAGGAGTTCTCGATCTCCAGTCATGTGGATATGAGTGTTCTATCATTTTTAATTTCATTAAATGTCCTGATTTTTCCAAGTGAGCACATATTGCCTTATTAGCCTGTGCATAGAATAATCCAGCAAATTCTCCAGCTTCCTCTGTTAATACCCCTTTATTGTTGATTGGAGAAATAACTGGAAGTCCATATCTAACTCCTACTACATAGTCATCTTGTCCATGTCCTGGAGCTGTATGTACACAACCTGTTCCTGCATCAGCAGTTACGTGAGTACCAAGTATAATTAATCCAGTTCTGTCAAGGAATGGATGTTGATAAGTAGTTCTTTCTAAATCTTTTCCTTGGAATTCTTTTATTAATTCAAATTGCTCAAGATCCATTTCAGTAAATGCTTTTTCTGCAAGATCTTTTCCTAGGATTAGATTTCCTTTTTCAGTTTTATATACTCCATATTCAAATTCTGGATTTAAAGTTATTGCAACGTTTGCAGGAAGAGTCCAAGGAGTAGTTGTCCATATTACTACCCATGCTTCTTCAGTAAGTCCTAATCTTTCTAAAAGATCAGCATTAGCTTTCATTTTTACATATATTGAAGGTGATGATACATTTTTATATTCTATCTCTGCCTCTGCCAGAGCTGTTTCTGTTACTGGTGACCAGTATATTGGTTTTAACCCTTTAAATATATATCCATTTTCATAAAGCTCTCCAAATACTTCTAATTGTTTTGCTTCATACTCTGGTTTTAAAGTAAGATATGGATTTTCCCAATCTCCTAATATTCCTAATCTAACAAATCCTTCTCTTTGGATTCCTACCCATTTTTTAGCATATTCAGCACATAATTCTCTAATTTCTACTGCTGACATCTCTTTTGCTTTTGATCCTAATTTCTCAGTAACTTTCAGCTCAATAGGAAGTCCATGTGTATCCCAACCAGGTACATATGGTACTTTATATCCTCTTAATCTTTTATATTTTAAGATTATATCTTTAAGAATTTTATTCAAAGCATGTCCTATATGGATTTCACCATTTGCATATGGTGGTCCGTCATGCAGAATGAAAGTTTGAGTTCCTTTCTCCAAGCCCTTTGAATAGATATCCTTTTCCTGCCACATTTTTATAAATTTCGGTTCCTTGTTCGGAAGATTGGCTTTCATTTGGAAGCTCGTCTTCGGAAGGTTCAATGTAGCACCATAATCTTTTTCGCTCATTGTTAAATCTCCTCCTTATATACATTTAAAGTTATTTTTACATCTGTTCCCTCATCTATCTTAGATGAGAATTTAATTACTCCATGATGGTCTTTTATAATTCTTTGTACCAATGCAAGCCCTAATCCAGGAGTATTTTCATTAAAACTTATAAATGGATCAAACACATTAGAAAGCTGCTCTTCAGTCATTCCTATTCCATTATCTATTATATTTATCCTTATTTTGTCTATATTCTTATCTTTTGTTACTATTAAATTAATTTTTTTGCTGCTTGTATCTTTACTCATAACAGCTTGCTTAGCATTTTTTATTAATTCATTAAATGCTTTTTCAAGTTGTTTTCTGTCTCCCATTATCTTTCCATTATAATTAATGAAAAGAGAAAGTGTTATGTTATTAGCTTCCAGATCTGGCTGCATTTTTTCTATAACATCATACATGAATTTTTCAAATTCTATTATTTCCATATTATTTACATAGCTCTTAGAATACTCTTTTAATATGGCATTTTCATGTTTTATTTTAATTACTTCATCTCTGATAGAATTTATACCATCTTTAAGACAACTATTATTATAATCGCATTCTGTCATTCTTTCAACAACAGAAATTATTTTTTTCAAAGAATCTTCTCTTCTTCCAAAGAATCTATCTGCAAGCTTACCAATAGTGGCAGTTCTTTCATAGTCTATTTTCTCCTCTTCCAGCATTTTATTTCCAATTCTAATAGAAGTATTTATACATAACAGTGTCATAAGTTCAGCTTCTTCCTGAGAAATCAGATTATCCTTTCCAAAATAATCTACAAGAATACAACCATAATTTCTAGACTCACTATATACAGGAAATATCAAGAAATTATTAATTCCTAAACTTTTAAACAGATCATTTCCAAGATTATATTTATAACCTTTATCATTATGATAGATAATTCTCTTTTCCTTTAATGCTTTTCCTAAAAGATTGTCATCTTTAAAAGGAATCTTCATAAGAGCAACCAATTTAGTAAGAGTACTTATCTGAAATTCAAATCCATCACTTTCCTCTTTTTCAGCTTTCATCATATCATTTTTTACTACACTATTTACATGAGAACATTCTCCTACAAGAGTATCTATCTCTCTGCTGTATCTGAAATACATAGCTCTGCTGTATCCCAATCCCATTTCAGAAGTAAATGCTGCTTGAAGGCTTCTTACAGTTAAAGTTATATCATCTTCTATCTGCAATCCCATAAGAATTTTTTCAATAGCATCAATTCTATTTAAATTTTCCTGTAATTTTATATTTTTTTCTTTCATCATTTTTTCATTATTTCTAACACTCTCAGCCATTTGCTCAAAAGATTTTGAAAGTGTTCTTATCTCTTCTACATCTTCATTCTCCAGAGTAAAATCGTAATTTCCTTTACTTATTCCTTCAGCAGCATCTATAAGTTTATTGAGAGGAGATAAAAGCTCATAGAATATACGAGCACAAATAGTTGTACTTGTTACTATAAGTCCTACTACTATCAACAGTATTGAAAAAGAAACTTTAACTTTAGTCCTAAGTATACTTTCTCCAGAAAGAGCTATTCCTATATTTCCTATATATTGTTTATTGTAATTGTGAATATTATACATTGAAAGATAGTATGATTTATTATCTACAGTTTTCTTTCCATAAAAATAGTCATACTCTAAATTTAGCTTTTTCTTAAAGAATCTTTCACCTTTTTTTAATTTCATATCCCCCAGTTGATATGTATTATCAACTACCAGAAATATTTTATCTTCCTCAGTTAAACCTACAAAGTTTCTCAATTCATTCAGAACATTGTCATTTATAGGCATAGTCATTACAATAAATTTTTTCTTGCTGTTATTTCCTTCAGAAGTATAAGGCAGAAGTATTCTTGCATATATATCTTTACCTACCTTGGAAAAATAATAATTACTCATTTCACTTTCACTTCTTGAAAGGTTTTTTTCAAGTATATGTCTGCTTCTTTCATCTATTCTGAAATAATCTTTTCCATTTCCTGATTCTCCCAATGTTGTCCCATCAGCAGAAACTATGGTAATTAAACTTTCAGAATACATCTTAAGATTTTTTTTAGTAAGCTGATTTCTTATAAGCTTAGCTACTGTATTATATGTAAGAGTACTATTCAGATTTTTTCCAGCAAGTACATTTATGTTTCTAGATATTTGAAAAAGATCATCTTTTGCATTTATCATTGCAGCATTATATCCTCTGCTCAAAAGGATTATTTTATCCCTTCCTGAATCTACCACTTTATTTTCAAGACTTTCAAAAGATATGAAAATCAGAAAAAGAGCAATAGTAACAGAGGTTATCATTATTGCTATATCGTTATAAAATATTATTTTAATAAGAAGAGAATTCTTTTTTATTCTCATCAATTAAATCTCCTTTTTAGTTAACGCCACTCTTTCTCTTTCTTTATCTACATCTTTGATCCTTACTTTTATAATTTGTCCTACTGAAAGAACTTTACTTGGATCATCTATGAATTTATTAGATATTTCAGAAATATGAAGCAGAGCATCATTTTTTAGTCCAATATCCACAAAAGCCCCAAATTTAACAACATTTCTTACTGTTCCTTCTATTTCCATTCCTACTTTCAAGTTCTCTATTTTAAGTATATCAGATTTCAATAAAGGTTTTTCAAAACTATCTCTAGGGTCCCTTCTATCTCTAATCAGAGACTGATATATATCTTTTACAGTTTCCACACCATACTCTTTTTCTTTAGCAAATGAAGTGTAGTCAAAAGATTTAAGTTTTTCTCTTGCTCCATTCAAGTCTTCTCTGTAATTTTCTAATGTAAATCCTACTTTTTCTAATATCTCTTTTGCTATATGATAAGATTCTGGATGGATTATTGTATTATCAAGTACATTTTCCCCCTCGGGTATAACAAGGAATCCAGCCATTTGTTCATAAGCTTTTGCTCCTACTCCTTTTACCTTCAGAAGTTGCTTTCTGTTTCCAAAGTTTCCATTTTCTTTTCTGTAATCAACAATATTTTTAGCTATGTTCTTTTTTATTCCTGATATATGAGATAACAATGCCCAAGAAGCAGTATTAAGATTAGCTCCTACATTATTTACCACATAAGTTATAACTGAATCAAGTGATTCATCAAGACGCCCCTGATTAACATCATGCTGGTACATTCCTACACCTATTGATTTAGGATCTATTTTTACAAGTTCAGCAAGCGGGTCCTGTACTCTTCTACCAATTGAAATAGCTCCTCTTACAGTTACATCTAAATCAGGAAATTCCTCTGCTGCTATTTTAGATGCAGAGTATATCGAAGCTCCTGCCTCATTTGCTATAAGGTATTTTGCTGAAAGATGATTTTTCTTTATTACATTTGCAACAAAGCTTTCTGTCTCTCTTGAAGCAGTTCCGTTTCCTATAACAATTATATCTATTTCATATTTTTTTACATAATCTACTATTCTTTTTTCAGCTTCAGCTAATTGTCTTGGAGAGTGCATCTCTTCAACAAGGAAGAAAACATCTTTCTCTATATAGAATCCGTTTCTGTCTATAACTGCCACTTTACAACCTGTTCTATATCCCGGATCAAGAGCCAGTACACTTTTCTCTTTTAAAGGCGCCTGCATCAAAAGATTTTTAAGGTTCTCTTTAAATACGGCTATTGCTTCAAGTTCAGCCTTATCAGTAAGTATATTTCTTACTTCTCTCTCTATTGATGGAAGAATAAGTCTGTCTAGAGAATCACCTATTATTTTAAGGTAAGTTTCTTTTAGATTCTTATTAAGAAAATTTCTAAGAATCAGAGTTTCTACTCTGCTTCTGCTCATTTCATCAAGAGTTACAGAAACTGAAAGGATATCTTCCTTTTCTCCTCTATTTACTGCAAGTATTCTATGTGGAGGCATTTTTGATACAGGTTCTTTGTATTCATAATAATCTCCATATACTTTTTTTACATCTAATTCTTTAGCTTTTTTTGTTTCTTTTGTAACTAAGATTCCTGATTTAAGCATTATTTCTCTGATCTGTTCTCTATATACAGGAGTCTCAGAGATATTTTGAGCAATTATAAGCATAGCACCTTCCACAGCTTCCTCTGGTGTAGGTACTTCTTCTGTTATAAATTCCTGTGCTTTTTCCATTACTTTTTCCATAGATGGAAGCTTCATCATTTCATCAGCAAGAGGTTCTAATCCTCTCTCTTTAGCCACGTCAGCCTTAGTCTTTCTTTTCTTTCTGTATGGGAAGTATATATCCTCTACTTCCTGAAGTTTTTCAGCAGCTTCAACACTTTTTTGTATTTCTTCAGTAAGTTTTCCCTGCTCTTCAATTAATCTGATTACCTCTTCTTTTCTTTTTTCCAAGTTTCTAAGGTAAGTTACACTTTCAAGTATGTTTCCTATCTGTATCTCATCTAGGTTTTCAGTTACTTCTTTTCTATATCTTGAAATGAAGGGTACTGTTGCTCCTTCGTCTAAAAGCTGCATTGTGTTAGTAACTTGAGATATTTTTAAACCTAAGTTTTTGGCTACTATATTATATATTTTTTCCATATTTCCCCTTCTTTAAATTATTATAAATTTTCATACGAATTTCTCTATATTATACCAAATCTTTTAATTGTTGTCTAACTAAAGATTAGAAAAAGAGGCTCTACACCTCGGTATAAAGCCTCCCTTTATAATATTTCTAGACTATTTTCTTTTAGCTTCTTCGAATTTTGCCCATACTCCAGCCTTAACTAAAATTGATTTTACAGTTCTAGTAGGTTGTGCTCCATTGCTTAGGAATTTAATGATTTCTTCTTCTTTTAATACTACTCTAGAATCTTCTAATGGGAAATAATTTCCTAAGTAAGCAATAGCTTGCCCATCTCTTTTTGATAAAGCTTCCATAGCTACGATTCTATAAGAAGGTCTTTTTTTGTCTCCTAATCTTGTAAGTCTTAATTTTAACATTGTTTCACGTCTCCTTTTATTCTTTTGAATTTTATTTATTTTTTAAAAAGGGAATCTTCCTCCCTTTCCACCTTTCATTCCAGGGAACTGTGGCATTTTTCCACCACTGAACATTTTCATCATGCCTTTCATCTGTTCAAACTGTTTTAAAAGTCTGTTGATGTCAGCAACTTCTGTACCACTTCCTAAAGCTATTCTTTTCTTTCTGTTTGCTTTAAGTATATCAGGTTTCTTTCTTTCCTCTTTAGTCATTGACTGAATTATAGCCTCTACTTTTTTCATTTCCTTTTCAGCAGGTGCTAAGTCTCCAACTTGTCCCATTCCTGGGATCATTTTTAAGATACTTCCAAGAGAACCTAATTTTTTTATATTCTGAAGCTGTTTCAAGAAGTCATTTAAGTCAAATTTCTGTGTTCTTATCTTCTCTTCCAGCGACTTTGCATCTTCTTCATCTATAGCACTTTGTGCTTTTTCAACTAGTGATACTACGTCTCCCATTCCTAAGATTCTTGATACAAGTCTCTCTGGATGGAAAAGTTCTATATCATCTATTCTTTCTCCAACTCCTACAAATTTTATAGGTTTACCTACAACAGATTTTATAGAAAGGGCTGCTCCCCCTCTTGTATCTCCATCTAATTTCGTAAGTACTATTCCATCTATACTAAGTACATTGTTGAAAGATTCTGCCAGATTAACAGCATCCTGCCCTATCATAGCATCTACTACCAATAATATTTCCTGAGGTCTTACAGCTTTTTTTATATTTCTAAGTTCATCCATAAGTTTTTCATCTATATGAAGTCTTCCAGCTGTATCTATTATCATGTATGTTGAGTTCAATTCTTTTGCCTTAGCCAGTCCATGTTCACAGATAGCTACTGCATCTTTGTTGTCCTCTTCTGCATATACAGGAACATCTACCTGTTCTCCTAATACCTGAAGCTGTTTTATAGCTGCTGGTCTGTATACATCAGCCCCTACCATCAAAACAGATTCTCCCTGCTTTTTCAGATAGTTAGCTAATTTTGCTGCGAAAGTAGTTTTTCCTGCCCCTTGCAATCCAGAAAGCATCAACACAGTGGGATTTCTTACTCCCTTAGTAAGTCTTGAATTTGTTCCACCAAGAAGTTCAACAAGCTCATCATTAACAACTTTGATAAACTGCTGACCTGGATTTATACCTTTCAATACATCTGTTCCCACAGATTTTTCAAGTATCTTATTTGTAAAATCCTTTACTACTTTGTAATTGACATCGGCTTCCAGCAACGACATTCTTACTTCTTTTAAAGCTTCTTTTATATTACTTTCACTTAGTTTTCCATGACCTCTTACTTTTTTAAAAATTTCCTGAAATCTAGAACCTAAATTATCTAACATATCCACCTCTAACTAAAATAGCTTTTCAATTATATCATCCAACTTTTCTATTTTGAAATCTTTTTTAAGTTCCAAAAGTTCTTGATAAACCTGTTTTTCTTTTTCATGAAAACCTAGTTTCTCTTCATAATCTTTCAATAATTTGATCCCTCTTTTGATATTATCATAAACAGCCTGCCTGCTCACATCATTATTTTTAGCAATCTCAGACAGTGAAAGATCATCTTCAAAATGATTTATAAGATATTCTCTCTGCTTATCACTAAGAAGATTTTTATAATAATCTAAAAGAGTTGAAACTTCTAAAAACTCATCTAACTCCATCATATCACCAATGTATTATATAAAATTTTATAATTTATGTCAAGTGTTTTTTCTTTACATTATTATTTTTTGCAAATTATAGAAAAGAGGTTGATTAAAGTTCTAAAATTTATCCAGTTCTTCAATCAACCTCTTCTATAATATTAAATTTCTCTTATATGGATATTTTGTGTTCTGTCTGGTCCTACTGATACAACACTAATAGGACATCCTAAGAATTCTTCCATTCTCTTGATATATTTTTTACAATTTTCTGGAAGTTCATCATAATTTTTCATTTGAGTAATATCTTCCTTCCATCCTGGTAATTCTTCATATACAGGAATTGCTCTGCTTAATATTTCTGTAGATGCTGGAACAGATGTATATCTTTTACCATCTATGTCATATGCTACACATATTTTTACAGTATCTAGTCCACTAAGAACATCTATTTTAGTAATAACTATATCTGTAAGTCCATTGATATCTACAGCATATTTTCCTACTACAAGATCCAGCCATCCACATCTTCTAGGTCTTCCAGTAGTTGCTCCATATTCAAATCCAGTTTTTCTTAACTGCTCTCCAAGTTCATCTGTAAGTTCAGTTACAAATGGCCCCTCTCCAACTCTTGTTGTATATGCTTTCATTACTCCTATACCTTTAGTTATTTTTCTAGGAGATACTCCTGCTCCTGTAGTTACTCCTCCAGTAGTAGGTGAAGATGATGTAACATATGGATATGTTCCATAGTTGATATCAAGCATCATAGCTTGTGCTCCTTCAAAAAGAACTAATTTTCCATCATCTAAAGCTTTATTTATTTCAGGGATTGAATCCATTATTCTATGTTTAAGTCTGTCCGCATATCCTTTGTATTCTTCAAAAATAGTATCAAATGATAGAGGCTCTGCTCCATATATTTTAGTAAATATTAAATTTTTAGCTTCAAGCCCTCTTTTTAATTTATCTGCAAAAATATTCATATCTAAAAGATCTACTGCTCTTATTCCTACCCTATTGATTTTATCAGCATAGCAAGGCCCGATTCCTCTTTTAGTAGTTCCTATTTTATGTTCTCCGCTGTTTTCTTCACACAGTTCATCCATTCTTACATGATAAGGCATTATTATGTGAGCTCTGTCACTGATAAACAGATGATCCACTTTTGCTCCCTTAGCCTCTAATGTATCTAATTCTTGTAATAAAACTTTAGGATCAATAACAACTCCTGGTCCTATTATACATTTTCCATTTCCATGAAGCATTCCAGATGGTAATAGATGTAATACAAATTTTTCTCCATTTACTACTACTGTATGCCCTGCATTATTTCCACCTTGAAATCTAACTACATAGTCAGCTTTGTTTGCCAAAACATCTATTATTTTTCCTTTTCCTTCGTCTCCCCATTGGGTACCAACTACTACATATCCTGCCATATAGACCTCCTATTACGGTTATTTTGTTTTTTCTATCTCAATATAATTGATGTTTTTGTTATGCTTGCATAAAAACAGCTGTTCAAATTCAGTTTTAATATTATCTGCTACTTTTTCACTGTTATGAAGATCTGGCGTATGATATATTACTTCATATCCATCTATTGAATTTACAAGATCAATAACATCTTGATAATATTTATCATGGTCAGTTTTAAAGAAAAATTTTCCACCTTTTTTCAATACTACATCAAGTATTTTAAAGAAACTTTCCTGTACCACTCTATTCTTTTCATTTTCTTCCCAAGGATCAGGAAAATTTACATATACTCCTTCTATTTCATTTTCAGCAACAAAAGAAAGTACCTCTTCTCCTCTTCTTCTCAAAAATAAAACATTTTTAGAATTATCTCTTTTTACTTTAGTTGCAGAAAGCACAAGTCTCTTAAATCTAAGTTCAAGTCCTATGTGATTTCTTTCTGGATATCTCATCGCCATACCTTGAGCAAAGTTTCCACTTCCAGATCCTATCTCAAGATAAACAGGGTTATCATTTTTAAAAAACTCTTTCCATTTTCCTTTGTATGAATCCATGATTTCCTTATCAAAAATAATATACTCTGGATAGTCAAGAAGTCTTAATATATATGGATTATAATTTTTTCTTGGATTTTTGAAAAAATGTCTCCACAAATCATCTTTTATGCTATCGTTTACCATTAATCCTCCTCTTCTAAAAGCTTATCTATTTTTTCTAAAATTTTATCAGCTGTTCTGTTGTTTTCTTCAAAAAAAACTTCTATATTTTTTTTATACATATTGCTGTTTCTTTCTATTTGATTCACAGCTTCCAAAAAATCATCTACATTTTCTACTTTATAACCTATGTTTTTATTCAATACTTCTTTTGAAATATCTTTTACATTTTGTAAATAGGGTCCAAATATTGGTGTCTTCCCATAGAAAAGTGGTTCTAAAAGACTATGCCCACCTATATCCACAAGAGTTCCTCCAACAAATGCTATATCAGCAATTGAGTATAACTTTCTTAATACTCCAATTTTATCCACAAGTATTATATCAGTTTTTTCAAAATTGTCACTATCTATTTTATTATATTTCTTATATGTCAGCCCCTCTTTTTTTATTAATTCCTCTATTACAGGGACTCTTTCAATATGTCTTGGTACCAGTATAAGTATTGTGTTTGTAAGTTTTTTGAACACCTGAAGAATGATTTCATTCTCTCCTGTCCTTGTGCTTCCAGCAGTAAAAACTTTTCTTCCATGTACTCCTAAAAATTTTTTCAGTTCCTCTTTAGTTTTTTCATCAAATCTCTCAAGATCTATATCAAATTTCAGATTTCCAAGAGTTTCTACTCTGTTTTCATCTGCTCCTATCTTTATTATTCTTTCACTGTCAAGTTTCGACTGCATATAGAATCCATCTACATCTTTAAAAACACCTCTAAGATAAAAGCTCAACTTCTCATATCTTCCAAAGCTTCTGTCAGATATTCTTCCATTAACTACTATTACTTTCCCATTTTTATGACATTCAGTGATAAGATTTGGCCATATCTCTGTTTCAATGAGAATAAGAATTTTCATCTCTATTCTTTCAAGTATATTTTTTATAACATTCTTATCATCTAAAGGAAAGTATAATATATCCACTCTTTCATTGTTTTTATATTTTTCTTTTGCCGTCCCCATCCCTGTATCTGTCATTACTGTAAGAAGTATTCTTTCCTTTCTCTCAGAAAGTATCTTTTTTACCAACGCTTCTGAAAGATTTACTTCTCCCACTGAAGAACAGTGTACCCAGATATATTTTTCTTTTTTCAATATATCTAAGTTTTGCTTTATTCTCTTATAAAAAAATTCTTTTTTTTCTTTATTTACAAGCATATACATATATAAAAATGGAGTGATCAATACCCTTATGACATTGTACAACATTTATTTTACCTTCCTGTCTATACATTCTGATATAGCTTGAACCACTTCCTCTATTGTCATTACGCTGCTGTCTATTTCCACAGCATCATCTGCTTTCATAAGAGGACTCTCTTTTCTTGTAGAATCTATATGATCTCTTTCTTTTATAGAAGTTATCACAGATTCAAAATCAGCCTCTATCCCTTTTTCTTTATATTCATTAAGTCTTCTTCTAGCTCTCTCTTCAGGTGAAGCCACTAAAAATATTTTCACTTGTGCATTTGGAAAAACTACTGTTCCAATATCTCTTCCATCTAAAATAGTTTTCTTCCCTTTACTTATTTCTCTTTGCAGTTCTACTAGTTTTACTCTTACAGCTTTTATAGCTGCCACGGGAGAAACTATCCCACTTACTTCAGGAGTTCTTATTTCTTCTGACACATCTTTTCCATTAAGAAAAAATTTATTTCCTACAATATCCAGTTTTGTATTTTCCAGCATTGCTTCTACACTTTTTTCATCTTCAAGATTTACATTGTTCTCCAATGCATAAAGAGCAATCATTCTGTACATTGCTCCTGTGTCTAAATATGTAAGTCCATACTTAGCTGCAACTATTTTAGCTATTGTACTTTTTCCACTTCCTGCTGGTCCGTCTACTGTTACTATGAATTCTTCCATTTTTCCCCCTGATTATTAATTAGCTTTTATGAGCATTGCTCTCCATTCTTTATCAGCTTTTATTTCCAATATCTCAAATCCTAATGCTTCTATTTCCTTTTTCAAGATCTCACATTTATCTTCAATGATACCAGAAAAAATTATTAACCCATCTTTTTTTACTACCTTAGATATATCATTCAGCAGAATTAAAAGTACATCTGCCAATATATTAGCTACTACTACATCAAATTTTTTATTTTCAACTACAGATATAAGATCACCTTTAAATACTTTAGCCTTATTTCCATCTATTTTATTAAGCTCAAGATTTTCTTTTGCTGACTCTACAGCTAATTCATCTATATCTGTTCCATATATTTCAGAAGCTCCAAGTCTGTCAGCTGCTATCATCAAGATTCCTGATCCAGTTCCCACATCTATAACACTATCTCCTGCTTTAATGTTTTCTTCCATTAATTTGAGACAAAGAGAAGTTGTAGGATGAGATCCTGTTCCAAAAGCTCTTCCAGGGTCAAGTTCTATTATAAGTTCATCTTCTTCTGGTTCATATTCTCTCCAAGTAGGTTTAACTACAAACTTTTCACTTACTTTTTCAGGGAAAAGATACTTTTTCCAGCTATTTTGGTAATCTTCCTCATCATATTCATAAAAATCAACAGTATATATTATATCATCTCTTTCTGAAAATTGCTCTTGAAATCTTTCTAATATGGCAGTTTTTCTTTTTTCAGAATATGGATTCAATGGAAAATAAGCTGATATAGCATGATCCACCATTAAAAAATCTTTTTCATTTTTATAAAAATCCAAAGGATTTTTATGAGCAAGAGGCTCTTCTATCTTCAATCCTGTAACTCCAAAATCATAAAATATATCTGATATTTCTTTTGTAGCTTTTTCTATATCGTCACTTTCATAAATTACTTTTATTTCTACTACTTTCATTCTCATCTCCATTAACTAAAACTTATTTCAGTAAGTGATTTATTTACTCTCTCTATACTTTTACATTCTCCTGTTTCCATATCTATCTCTACTTCTATTCCGTTTAATCTCTCATTTCCTTCAGCTATTTCAAATCTCTGAGGAAGTGCATTTAAAAATTTTGGAAGTATTGACTCAACAGACATTCCTATAACTCCATTATCTGATCCAGTCATTCCCACATCAGTAATATATCCTGTTCCCTCTGGAAGTATCTTATTATCTGCTGTCTGGATATGTGTATGTGTTCCATATACTACTGAAACATATCCATCTACATGCCAACCCATGGCTATTTTCTCTGAAGTAGCTTCAGCATGAAAATCTATTATGATAATTTTTGTTTCTTTTTTTATCTCTTCTATTAGTTCTTTTGCTTTTTTAAATGGACAGTCAATAGGAGGCATAAAAACTCTTCCTTGAAGAGATATTATCCCAACTTTATTTCCATTTCTATCTTTTACTATAGTGTGCCCTACTCCTGGTACTCCATCTGGGTAATTTGCTGGTCTCAATACTTTGTCTGTTTTATCAAGATAATCATAAAATTCTTTTTTATCCCAGATATGATTTCCACCAGTTATAACATCACATCCCCAGCTAAATAATTGATCTGCCAGTTTTCCTGTTATTCCAAATCCTGCTGCTGAATTTTCCCCATTTACTATAACCAGATCATAATCTTTTCTCTTTCTTTCCAAATATGTTCTTAATGTTTCTCTTCCTGGATTTCCTACTATATCTCCAACTATTAAAACTTTCATTTTCGTCCTTCTTTCTATAACGTTTTATCCAACACAAATTATATCATTTTTTCTCTAATTTTAAAACCCCACTAAAATATATGATTAGTATTTTAGTGGGGTGATTATTTTCTATTACATTTTTTTCTTACTTAGCGTATTCTACTGCTCTAGTTTCTCTAACAATAGTAACTTTTATCTGTCCAGGATACTGCATTGTTTCCTCGATTTTCTTAGCCACATCTCTAGACATTTTAGTAGCTGCATCATCACTTATAGAATCTGGATTGATTATTATTCTAATTTCTCTTCCAGCTTGTATAGCATAAGATGATTCAACACCATTGAATGAATTTGCTATTTCTTCAAGACTTTCCAATCTCTTTAGATAAGCAGTAAGAGTTTCTCTTCTTGCTCCTGGTCTTGATGCTGATATAGCATCTGCTGCCTGTACAAGTATAGCCTCCACAGTTTCAAATTCTACTTCATTGTGATGAGCCATAACAGCATTTATTACATCTGATTTCTCTCCGAATTTTTTCAAGAATTCTCCACCAATAATAGCATGAGAAGCTTCTATATCATTTTCAAGAACTTTTCCTACATCGTGTAAAAGTCCTGCTCTTTTTGCCAATTCTGTATCTGCACCTATCTCAGCTGCTAGATTAGCTGATAATTTAGCTACTTCTATTGAGTGAGTAAGCACATTTTGTCCATAACTTGTTCTAAATTTCAATCTTCCTAAAGTTCTTATTACTTCAGGATGCATTGCTGGTATTCCTAATTCGATTAATGCTTCTTCTCCAGCATCTACGATTTCTTTCTCTATTTCTTTTTTAGCTTTGTTTACTACTTCTTCGATTTTACCTGGATGGATTCTTCCATCAGTGATAAGTTTTTCAATAGCTATTCTTGCTATTTCTCTTTTTACTCCATCAAAACTAGAAAGCACTACTGCTTCTGGAGTATCATCAATTATAATATCTACACCTGTTAAAGCTTCAATAGCTCTTATATTTCTTCCTTCTCTTCCAATTATTCTTCCTTTCATTTCATCATTAGGAAGATTTACAACTGAAACAGTCGCATCTACCACATAATCAGCTGATGCTTTACCTATAGAAGTTGAAAGTATTCTTCTAGATATTCTGTCTTTCTCATCTTCAAGTTTGCATTCATATTCTTTAATAGCTACAGCAGTTTCATGAGTAAGATCATCTCTTAATTTTGCTATCAGAATATCTCTTGCTTCTACTTTTGAAAGTCCAGATATTCTCTCAAGTTCATTTTCCTGTTTTAATCTTATTTTATCTATTTCTTCTCTTTTTAGCTCAAGTTCTTCAGTTGTTCTTTCAAGTTCCTGACTCTTAACTTCTAATTTTTCTATTTTATTATCCAAAGCTTCTTCTTTTTTAGTAAGTCTTGCTTCTTTTTGAAGAAGTTCATTTTTAGAGTTTTTAATCTCTCTTTCAGCTTCCTCTTTTAATTGATACACATGTTCTTTAGCTTTCAGCTCTATCTCTTTTCCCTTTGCTGCTGCTTCTTTTTCAGCTAATTCTATTATTTCTTTAGCCTTTATTTTTGATTTTGTAACCTCATCCTCTAAATCATTTAATTCATTTATCTTTTTATCTATAACAGACTTTTTATACATCAACGAAATGATGATACTAAGTCCGATTATCGCTAATCCTATACTTATTCCTATATTCATAATTTATCCTTTCTCCATTTTTTTATTTTATTTAAAACTTTCTACTGCCTCATCTTCTGTTTCGTATATTTCGAATATTTCGTCTAATCCTATCATTTCAAATATAGTCTTAATATTCTCATTTAAATTTATAAGTTTAATGTCTCCACCTATATCTTTTACTACTCTTAATTTCCCTCTTAGGATTCCCATAGCCAGACTGTTAATGTGAACTAATTCCTCAAAATCGATTATAAATTTTATTGTGTCCATCTCAACAAGTTTTGTTATTCTTTCTTTTAATTTTGGAGCTACTAAAGCATCTAATTCACCGATCACTTTTATAACTTTTATATCCCCAACATTTTTTTCGATTATATCAAAATTTTCTACCATTTTTTATACAGCCTCCTTAATTCTCTTTTCTATCTTAAACAGTGTTCCATTCAACTTTTTTTCAATTTTAAAATTGTCAGCTATGGCTCTTGCTATATACAATCCCATTCCGCCTTCTTCTTTACTCAATTTTTCCTCATCAAAACCTATTCCATTATCTTCTACTATCAACTGTATTATATCATTTGACTTCTGTATTTCTAGAATAATGTCTCCTGGCTTATACTTATATCCATGTTCTACCACATTTGTTGAAAGTTCATCTACAACAGACAACAACTGAAATATATCTTTTTCATTTATATGCTGAACTTCTAAATAAGTTTTTACCAAAGCTCTAATAAGAGATAAATTCTCTAAAGAAGATGGGATTGACATCCTAATGATATTTTTCACTCTCCTATCACCTTCTCTCTTTAAATTCTGTTATTTTCCATTCCCCTTTTTCTAATAAAAATTTTACATCAAAATATATGGTTCTATCTTCAAAATTAAATGCAGTTATGTTACTAGCATTTTTATCATAAAACTTTGGCTTAGTAACAAATATATTCATTTGGGAAAAATCTATTTTTTCTATTTCTTTCCCTAAAAAAACATTTTTCAAAGAAAAATTAAGCGTTTTCTGCAAACTTTCTGTATCACCATTTTGTAAATCTATCTTTATCTTCTCTATCAATGTTTCTAGAGTGTTTTTATCTTTTTCTCTTTCAGTTAATAATTTTTGATATTTAATAATCAAAGGATTTTCACTTTGAATCATTTTGTTCTCATTAAGTTGTTTTTTGAGTTTTTCTAATTCCCAATTTTCATATAAGTATACATATTGTTTTTCATACTCATTCTCAACTTTTTTATTTATCAAATTAGAACATCCTGTTAAAAAAAAGATTGAAATTATCCAAATAAAAATCTTTCTCATAATTACATACACCTAATCCCTATTACTATTAATAATACCATATCACTATGTTTTTATCAAGAATTTAATTACACTTGATCGCAGTTAATCACAACTTTAATTCAGATGTTATTTTATCAATTATTTCCTCTTCACTCATTTCATCTAAATTATACCATGTATATGAAGAATCATTTTTAAACCATGTAAACTGTCTTTTTGCATATCTTCTTGAATCTCTTTTAATATTTTCAACTGCTTCTTCAAAGGTACAGTTATTATTAAAATAATCTATTAATTGTGTATAACCTATAATATTTATTTTTCTTAAATTGTCTCCATATTTTTCATACAATTTTCTCACTTCTTCTGAAAGACCTTTTTCCAACATTATATCTACTCTCATATTTATTCTTTCATAAAGAACGTCTCTATTTCTTTCTAAAGCTACTTTTAAAAAGCTGTAATTATTCCCTTTTATATTTTTTTTAGCCAAAACAGAAAATTTTTCTCCTGTTAATTTAAATACTTCCAAAGCCCGTTCTACTCTTCTTCTATTATTTTTATGTATATCCAATGCAGCTTGTGGATCTACAGCTGCAAGTTCATTATATAGTTCTTCTATATCTTTTTTCATAAGTTCCTCACGAAGTACTGGATCTCCTGCTGGTAAAGAGGATAATCCATCAGTTATAGAACTTATATACAATCCAGTTCCTCCTGTGAGGATAATATTTTTTTTCTTAGTTTCTTTTTCTTTCAAAATGTTATCCACATCTTTTTGGAAATCTCCTACATTGTATTTTTTTACAGGTTCTACTATATCAAGCATATAGTGTTTTATTCCCTGCATCTCTTCTGTAGTAATTTTAGCTGTTCCTATATCCATTCCTTTATATACTTGAGCAGAATCTGCTGAAATTATATCCGCCTTCAATAGTTTTGCCATTTTAATAGATAAATCTGTTTTCCCTACTCCAGTAGGACCTGCAATTACTAACCCCTTCAACATCTATTTTCCTTTCTAAAAATCACAAAAAAGCTGAATAATGTAAATTCAGCTTTCATGTTTTTATATATTTATTACTCTACATATTCAAACTCTACATCTGCTATTCTTACATTGTCTCCATCTTGAATTCCAGCTTCTCTCATAGCTTCTTCCAATCCAAGTGATCTCATCATATGAAGGAAATTAATGATAGATTCTTCTTCCATAGTAATAACATATTTAGCAAGAACTTCATCTAAAATTCTTCCTTCTATTACATATGTTCCCTCTTCATCCTGAGTTATTACAAAATCTTCCATATCTCCTTTTATTTCTCTCAACACTTCATTTACATTTACTTCATCTTCCAATGGTTCTCTCTCTATTTCTTGAAGCATTGAATAACTTCTGTAAAGCACCTCTTTGATTCCTTCATTTAAGATAACAGAAACTGGGAAAACCTCATGACCTTGAGCTTCTACATGAGCCTTAAACTTTTCATATTTTTCCATATCCCATAATAAATCCATTTTATTGGCAAGAATTATCTGTTTTTTAGTTGAAAGTTTTTCACTAAACTTCTTTAATTCAAAATTTATTTTTTCATAATCTTCAATAGCATCTCTTCCTTCTATTTCAGCCACATCCACAAGATGATATATCATTTTACATCTCTCTATATGTCTAAGAAATTTATCTCCAAGTCCTACACCTTCATGAGCTCCCTCTATAAGTCCCGGTATATCTGCTATTACAAATGATTTTCCCTCTTCAAGTCTTACTACTCCTAATTTTGGTTCAAGAGTAGTGAAGTGATAGCTTCCTACTTTAGAGTTAGCTGCTGACACTCTATTGATAAAGCTTGATTTTCCAACTGATGGATACCCAACAAGAGCTACATCAGCTAAAAGTTTTAATTCAAGTTTTACTTTTATTTCTGCTCCTTCTCTACCTTTTCCAGCAATTCTTGGAGTCTTTCTTGTAGAAGATTTAAAGTGAACATTTCCTGCTCCTCCTCTTCCACCTTTTAATAATATTCTAGGCTCCCCTTCTACATTCATATCTAGAAGAAGTTTTCCAGTTTCTATATCTCTCACTTGAGTTCCAACTGGTACTTTTATAACAAGATCTTCTCCTGTTTTTCCATACATTTGTTTTTTTTGTCCATTTTCTCCATTTTCAGCTTTAAATACTTTTTTAAATTTAAAGTCAATCAGAGTATTTATGTTAGGATCTGCAATGAATATTACATTTCCTCCATTTCCTCCATCTCCTCCATCTGGTCCACCGAATTGGATGTACTTCTCTCTTCTGAAAGCTGCTGATCCATCTCCTCCATTACCGGCTTTGACCGTTACTATTACCTCATCTATAAACATCTTATTTTCACTCCCGATTATATATCAAATTTTCTATCAATATATTTTACCTTAATTTATATCTTTTTGCAAGTTTTCTTCAAGTCCTCTATCTATCAGTGCTACTGACTATTAAATATTTGTAATGGGTGCTATTTGGGTACTACTAAAAGGCATAATCTATACCTTTTCTCCCAAGCTCTAATAAGCCAATATATCCATTTTAAATATCAGTCAACACTTGATACCTTTTCAATAGATAAAAGACTTTAAAATCAATTTTGCAAAGGCAAACTATCATTTAATTTCAATATTAGGAGTAAGAATTATGGATATAAAAAAATATTTATCTCAAGTCCATGCATTAGATAAAGAAATAAAGCATGAGCTAGATATAATCAAAGAACTAAATAACCCATCTAAATATGAAAAAACTGAGAGAGCTTTAAACTTAGAAAAGCAAATACTTGGTAAAATAGAGAATATGAAGCAACTCAAAGAAAAAATATGTAATGATATTGCTAGAATAGAAGATATAACAGAAAAAGAGCTGCTTCAAAAAAGATACATTCAAAATTTAACTTGGGAAGATATAGCTGAACATCTGGGATATTCTATCACTCAAACATATAGAATACATAAAAAAGCTTTGAGTAATTTTAAAGTTTAAGGAGTACACCATGACAATAAAAGACTTAGAAAATAATCTGTTGATATTGAAGATCATAAAAAAGAAAAAAGAGGAATTGCAACAGCTACAAAACAATATTGAAGGATTGAGTTCTATTTCACTCAAAGAAAAGGTACAAGGTGGAAAGAAGGAAAATGAGTATATCACAGATAGGCTTCACAAAATAGAAACTATTAAAAAAGAAATCCTGGAACTTGAATATAAAAAATTTGAGATTTTATCAATGATAGATAAAATACCAGATCAATTGGAAAGGATAGTATTGACTTCTAAATATGTTCTTGGAAAAGACTTTAAAAACACAGTCAAAGGTACAGGAGAGACATTCAAAGAAGTATCAGCAGCTTTAAAAAGCGGTAAAGTATCTTTTGGAGTAGCCTGTTTAGAATCAATTTTTGATGAGTCTATATAATCTATATGGACTTTTTTTATTGGAATACTGGTATTTATTTCTAGGGCTTCTATTTTCCATTTTAAAGCCTTTCTATTTATTACTTGAGTATTTTATCAAGTAATGTATTTGAAGTAGTAAAACTAGCTCATGACAAAGCCATTGCTATGAATAAATAATAAAACCCCAAATATTATTTATCTGGGGTCTAAAACTATTTATATACCTTGCTTCTGTGATTTATTTCTAAGATAAAAATAACTATTTCTTTATCAGATATGTCAGCTATAATTCTGTAGTTCTCTACTCTATATCTCCATAAACCGCTTAAATTACCAATTAAAGCTTTTCCTTTTGCCCTTGGTTCCTCTACTCCTATCAGATTTTTTTCTATATAAGATATAATCAAATTCTTTGTAGGTTTATCCATCTTTTTTAATTGCTTTAATGCTGCTTCTGTATATTTTACTTCATAACTCATAGTCCCAGTTCCTTCTTAACTTCATCATGAGAATATGTTTTTAATGTTCCATCTGCTTTTTCTTTCAAATATTCTTTATAAACTTTTAGCCCTACATCTTGTTCTATATAATCAAATGCAGCTTCTTTTAGAAATTGTGTAAAAGTCCAACCCTTACTCTCAGCAAAACTTTGTAATAATAATTTCTCTTCATCATCTAATCTCAATGTTGCAGTTGTACTCATCTCAATCAACTCCTTTCTTTTTGTAATTACATTGTAACACATATATAAAAATAAATCAATAGTTAATAATTCCGTTGGGTAATTTTTACCTAACGCTCTAAGCACCATTTTAATTCTAATAGAGTTTCAAGGCTCAGGACACATCAAAATACATTAGGAGAAAAGGGAAGCCTTAAAATCAATTTTAGAAGTTCATGGTTGATATATCTATTGAGAGGGGGAGGGGGTATGATAGGGAAAATATAAATAAAGTAAATGCTAAGTTCTATAACAGTAAAGAGTGGAAGAAGCTTACTAAACTATGTAAACTTAGAGCAAATGGATTAGATCTATATGAGCTTGAGATAAATAAAAGAATAGTTA